>Ga0209092_10000467_pt1 | contig 39573 bp, 35 predicted proteins | sample FraStrMetagenome_FD_187446 | JGI IMG/M metagenome (GOLD analysis project Ga0209092, IMG submission 187446) | Marine eukaryotic phytoplankton communities from Arctic Ocean - Fram Strait ARC3M Metagenome (SPAdes) (version 2) | ecosystem: Environmental > Aquatic > Marine > Oceanic | place: Fram...
GGTTTAGTATTCAATTAATTCCTGCAGATACGAGTAAACCACCAATTCTTAAAAAAGGACACTTCTCCCTACTAAGATAGTAAGGAGAACTTTTAAATCTTAAAAATATAATTTTGAGAATATAATTAACTCTGCTTTTTTTATGATTTTTTTCAGAAGAATATTTCTTAATTTAGCATAAAATAAGAAATGATTCTCTATGGATTTAAACTTCAATAAAAACGAAGATTATAACAAATTACTTGTTTCAGACTTACGGAAAAGATTTGCCAAAATAAAAATAGGCGGTGGCCAAAAAAGAATTGACAAACACCACGAAAAAGGCAAAATGACCGCAAGAGAAAGAATTGATTATCTTCTAGATAATAATTCTAAATCTATTGAAATTGGGGCTTTTGCTGGTGATAACATGTATACTGAACATGGAGGTTGCCCGTCCGGTGGAGTGATAGTTAAAATTGGATATATCAAAGAAAAACTGTGCATTGTTGTTGCTAATGATGCTACTGTTAAAGCTGGAGCATGGTTTCCAATTACTGGAAAAAAAAATTTAAGAGCTCAAGAAATATCTATAGAAAATAAAATTCCTATTATATATTTAGTCGATTCTGCTGGCGTTTATTTGCCAATGCAAGATGAAATTTTTCCTGACAAAGATCATTTCGGGCGTATTTTTAGAAACAATGCAATAATGAGTAGCATGGGAATTACCCAAATTTCTGCAATTATGGGAAGTTGCGTTGCTGGAGGAGCTTACCTACCTATTATGAGTGACGAAGCTATCATCGTTGACAAAACTGCAAGTATTTTTTTAGCAGGAAGTTATTTGGTAAAGGCTGCAATTGGAGAGTCTATTGATAATGAAACACTAGGTGGAGCCACTACCCATTGTGAAATTTCTGGAGTAACAGACTACAAAGCCAAAGATGATAAAGATGCTTTAGATAAAATAAGATTTATTGTCGATAAAATTGGTGATTCCAATAAAGCCGGTTTTAGTAAAAAAGAGGCATTTCTACCTAAAGAAAAAGAAGAGGATATTTTTGGAATTCTTCCAAAAGAAAGAAATGCGCAATATGATATGTTAGAAATCATAAAGAGATTGGTTGACAATTCTGAATTTGAACAATACAAAGAAGGGTATGGACAAACTATTCTAACAGGGTATGCAAGAATTGATGGTTGGGCAGTTGGTATTATCGCAAACCAAAGAAAATTAGTAAAAACTAAAAAAGGGGAAATGCAATTTGGAGGTGTTATCTACAATGATTCTGCAGATAAATCAACACGTTTTATTGCGAATTGTAATCAGAAAAAAATACCTTTAGTCTTTTTACAAGATGTTACTGGGTTTATGGTGGGTAGCAAATCTGAACATGGTGGGATTATAAAGGATGGTGCAAAAATGGTAAATGCTGTGAGTAATTCGGTTGTCCCTAAATTTACAATTGTTATTGGTAATTCTTACGGAGCAGGAAATTATGCCATGTGTGGCAAAGCATACGACCCAAGGTTAATCGTTGCTTGGCCAAGTGCTGAGTTGGCAGTAATGAGTGGAAAATCTGCAGCCAAAGTACTGCTACAAATAGAAACTGCATCACTAAAAAAACGTGGAGAAAAAATTTCGCGAGAAAAAGAAGCTGAATTATTTGACAAAATAAAATCACGTTATGATAAACAAATTTCTCCCTATTATGCAGCTGCAAGAATTTGGACAGATGCTGTAATTAACCCTCTAGACACCAGAACATGGATTTCTATGGGTATTGAAGCTGCAAATCATGCTCCCATAGAAAAACAATTTAATATGGGAATATTACAAGTTTAGTGATGAAGAAAAGTGTACTACTCTTTTTTTTAGCTTTTAGTTTAAAATCTTATTCTCAATATTTTGAAGCTGAATTATATTTTATAGATGGCACCAACAAAACTGGAATTGCTCGAATTAATATATTAAATGATAAAGTCATCTTTAAAAGGGATACTAAATCTAAAAAAGAAAAATATAATCATAAAAATATCAGCAAGTTAATTTTAAAAAAAGACAGTATCTCTCATACTTTTCAATACAAAAAAATATTGGGTAGGAGACCTCCAAAATTACTAGAATCAATCATAGAAAGTAGTAACTTATCATTATTCGCTGTAATTACAGAATCTAATTTTTTAAATAATTATGGCTTACTTGGAGCTTTAGCGTCAACTATTGTAGATGCCGATAAAATTAACTATGAATATTATATTGTAAAAATAAGGATATAAAAGCAGTCTTTTTTGGAAATACAGAATTAACTTCAAAAAAAAGATTGAGAGAAATTGTAAAAAAATATTTAAAAGATTGCCAAAATTTAGTAAGAAAATCAGAAAACAAAGAATTCAAATTAAAAGATATACCAAATATCGTTCATTACTATAATTCAAATTGTAGTCAAATAAAATCGTAAATAATATTAGATATGGGAAGAGCATTCGAATTTCGAAAAGCAAGAAAAATGAAACGTTGGTCTGCTATGGCAAAAACATTTACCAGAATAGGTAAAGATATTGTTATGGCCGTTAAAGAAGGTGGACCAAATGCAGAAACAAACTCTCGTTTACGTGCAGTTATTCAAAATGCAAAAGCAGCCAACATGCCAAAAGAAAATGTTGAGCGTGCTATAAAAAAAGCAACTGACAAAGATACTGCGAACTATAAAGAAGTACTTTTTGAAGGTTACGCACCTCATGGGGTTGCGATACTTTTGGAGACCGCAACTGATAACAATAACAGAACAGTAGCCAATGTAAGAGCTGCATTTAATAAATGTGACGGAAACCTTGGCACCTCAGGATCTGTTGTTTTTATGTTTGACCATACTTGTAACTTCACAATTAAAAAAGAAGATATTACAATGGATATGGAAGAATTAGAATTAGAATTAATCGATTTTGAAGTTGAAGAAGTTTTTGATGATGAAGAAGGAATCATCATTTATGCCCCTTTTGAACAATTTGGAGCAATTCAATCTTTCTTTGAAGAAAATAACGCAGAGATCTTGTCTTCAGGTTTCGAGAGAATACCCACAACTACCACAAAATTGAATGAACTGCAACAAACAGATGTAGAAAAACTTTTAGAAAAATTAGAAGAAGATGATGATGTTCAAAATGTGTACCATTCTATGGAAATGTAACAGTATTAAACCTTTTTAAAGTAAAAAAAGAACTTTCATTTGAAAAAAAGGATGTTTGATGGGTAAACTTATTTCATAAATAAATTAGCTGAGTAAAACCCTAATCTTGTTTAACATGACTTTTAAGTATCGAATTAAATTCTTCTTGTCTAGATAAAAATGAAGTTTCTATACCCAAGTATGACAACTCTTCTATGCTATTTTTTAAGCGAACATAATCTTTTTCTGTTGTTAAAATGAGTTTTTTAGATGAACTTAAATAAGCAAATTCTGTTTTAATCATCTCAATTTCTGTATTTGTAAAATAATGATGATCTGAAAATTGAAAATGTTTAAAATTTACTTTATTTTCTTGTAAAAAAGATAAAAGCGAAGACGGATTTGCAATTCCTGTGATTAATAAAACTTGGTATTTTTTTAAATCTTTAATGAAAATATTTTTATCTCCAGATGTTTTTTTATCATAAGAAATACTTGTAAAGAAGACATTCTTTTGATACTTTTTAAGCTTATTAACAATGCGCTTTTTAGATAAATCTGTTAAATTTTTTGGACATTTAGTTATTAAAATTAAATCTGCCCTTTTTACTCCACGTCTACTTTCTCTGAGGTTTCCGGTTGGTAATAAAAAATCATCTATAAATAAATCATCATATTTTGTAAGTAAAATAGACAAACTTGCTTTAACTTTTCTATGTTGATATGCATCATCTAATAAAATAACTTCAGGAGATACATCTGCTATTAATCTAGTAATTCCAGCAACTCTATTAACATCTACAGCAACATCTATAGTATTAAATTTCTTAAAATATTGCAACGGTTCATCACCAACATCAACTGCAGAATGTGTGTCATTTAATAAAACAAAACCTTGAGTTTTACGCTTATATCCCCTACTTAAAACAGCAATTTTCAAAGAGTCATTTAACAACCGAATTAAATATTCTATTTGTGGAGTTTTTCCTGTTCCTCCAACACTTAAATTACCAACAGTAATTATGGGTATTTTGAATGAAGTTTGCTTTAAAAAACCCCAATCAAATAAAAAGTTTCGAAAGGTGGTTATTCCATTATAAATAATGGAAAAAGGAAATAATAAAAAACGTAAAAATTTCATTGACACGAAAATAAGTCATTTTTATGAATTGATGAACGGAAAATGTTAACTTTGGTTTTCAATACAAGATTTGTTTTATGATTATAAGAGAGATTACAGATTATATAGAGGAATTAGCCCCATTAGATTATGCTGAAGATTTTGACAACGTTGGTTTATTGATTGGAAATTATAATACAACCGTTTCTGGAGTTTTAGTAACCTTAGACACCTTAGAAGAAACTATAGAAGAAGCAATTGTAAAAAAATGCAATTTAATAATTAGTTTTCATCCTATAATTTTTAGTGGTTTAAAAAAAATAAATGGGAGTTCTTATGTTGAACGTGTTGTATTAAAAGCAATTAAAAATGATATCGCTATTTATGCAACTCACACAGCTTTAGACAATTCTAATAAGGGTGTTTCAGCAAAAATATGTGATGTTTTAGGATTGGAAAATACGAACATTTTAATTCCTAAAAAGGGTATTATAAAAAAACTAACAACTTTAGTACCTATAGAAAATGCTGAAGAATTAAGAAATTCTCTTTTTAAAGCTGGTGCAGGAAGTATTGGAAATTACGACAATTGCTCTTTTTCTATTCATGGTGAAGGAAGCTATCGAGGAAACAAAAATTCGAATCCTACTTTAGGTAAAAAAGGAGAAAATCATACTGAAAAAGAAACACAAATTTCTTTAATATATGAACTTAAAAATGAAGCGAGAATTTTAAAATCTCTTCAAAAAAATCATCCTTATGAAGAAGTTGCCTATGAAATTATAGCTACAGAAAATATACACCAAAATATTGGAATGGGGATGATTGGAGAGCTACCTTCAGAAATGGATGAAAAAGACTTTTTACTATTTCTTAAAAATAAAATGAAAACAGCTTGTATTCGTCATTCTAATTTTATTAATAAGAAAATAAAAAAAGTAGCCGTTTTAGGAGGTGCTGGAAGTTTTGCGATTTCTAATGCAAAAAATGCTGGTGCAGATGCTTATGTAAGTGCTGACTTTAAATATCACGAGTTTTTTAAAGCTGAAAACAAGATTATTCTAGCAGATATTGGTCATTATGAGAGCGAACAGTTTACAAAAAACCTTTTGGTTGATTATCTTACAAAAAAATTTAGTAATTTCGCAGTCATTTTATCAGAAAAAAGTACAAATCCTATATATTATATATAATCATGGCAAAGAAGAAAGAAATTTCGGTTGAAGAAAAATTAAGAGCTTTATACGATTTACAATTAATCGACTCTAGAATTGATCAAATTAGAAATGTTAGAGGAGAATTACCTCTAGAAGTTGAAGATTTAGAAGATGAAGTTGCCGGACTAAATACGCGTATTTCAAACCTAAATCAAGATGCAGCAAATTTAGAAACTGATATCAACAACAAAAAATTAGCAATTGAAGAGTCTAATGGGTTGATGAAAAAGTATGACGAGCAACAAAAGAAAGTTAGAAATAATAGGGAGTTCGATTCTTTATCTAAAGAAATTGAATACCAAGATTTAGAAATTCAACTTGCTGAGAAGAGGATTCTTGAATTTAAAGCAAAAATTGCTCAGAAAACAGAATTGATAGATGCTACTCAAGAAAAGTTAGACAAACAAGAAAAACATTTAGGCCATAAAAAAGCTGAATTAGAAGCGATTTTAAAAGAAACTGAAAAAGAAGAAGAATTATTAATTCAGAAATCTGATGAATTTTCTAAAACTTTAGACGCACACTTATTTTCTGCTTATACAAGAATAAGAACTAAAGTAAAAAATGGTTTAGCTGTTGTTGCAATTGAACGTGGAGCTTCTGGAGGTTCGTACTTCACAATTCCACCACAAGTTCAATTAGAAATAGCCAATAGAAAGAAAATAACTATAGACGAGCACAGTGGTCGTATCTTAGTAGATGCAGCTTTAGCTGAAGAAGAAAAGGCAAAAATGGATACTTTCTTTTCGTAATCTATTTAAAATTTATTTTACAAACAAAAAACTCGAAGCTTAGCTTCGAGTTTTTTGTTTAGTATCCCTCTATTTTTAATAATCTAATTTTTTCATATAACTTAACTTTTGTTTCAATATTATCAAATCATCTTTAAAAACATTGACACTATTTTTTACTTTTAATACAAGAGGATTATCGTCTTTAGCATTAGAAAAGAAACCTAAATTATTTTCTAATTGCTGAATTTCTCTCACAACTTCATCAATTTTCTTTCTAACAAACATTTGTTCGGAATCTAACTTTCTTATATCATTATCAGCAAAAAGTCCATCAACAAGATTGGTAAACTTTAATATTTCAACTTCATTCTTCCCTAATGACAAGCCTCCTAATGCTCTATCTATTAATTTATTAAACTTACCCTCTATATGTCTTGCATTTCGTGGTAATCTTCCCAAACCTCTCCAAGTATTGATAACTTCTAGAAGTTCTTCTTTTGTTGGCTCTTTGAGCTCTTTTACTGTTTCTAGTAATGTTTTTTTAGCATCGACAATAGCTTGCTGCTCATTATCTAAAGAGTTTTTTTGTTGATGATATCTATCAAAATAGTGGTTACAAGCAGCTTTAAAACGTTTCCAAATATCATCAGAAAATTTACGCGGAACATGCCCAATTGATTTCCAATCGGTTTGAATTTTCTTTAATGTATTGGTAGCTAACTCCCAATCTTCACTTTCTTTTAGAGATTCTGCAAGTTCAATTAATTCTATTTTCTTTTTTAAATTCTCTTGCTGTTCACTTTTTTCATACTTATAAAAAACATTCTTAGAAGTATTAAATTTCTTTGTAGCAGCTTTAAACTTTTGCCAAACATCTTCACTTTTAGAAAACGGAAGTTTGCCTGAATTAAAATATTCTTGCCTTAATTCTTCTACGTCTTTAATACTTTTTTGCCAATCATTATGAGATTTATTATTTGAAGTTTCATACGCATTAAGTTTTGCAACAACTTCTAATTTATTTTCAATGATTTCTTGATATTTAGAACGCATTTCTCTAAAATGATCATGTCTTTTGTCATGTATTTTTTTAGTAGCCGCACTAAAATTTTGCCAAATTTCTTCTCTCATATCTTGAGAGACAGGCCCTATATCTTCCTTCCAAATTTTATGTAAGTCTTGAAGTTCTTTAAATGCAAAATTGATATCTTCTTGTTCTGCAAGTCCCTCAGCTTTTTCAATAATTTTTAATTTTTCCTCTAAATTATGTTTAAAATCTAAATCTCTAAAATCATTACTTAAATGTAATAAATCATAAAAACGCTCAACATGATGATGAAAGGTTTTCCAAGTATCGTTATAATGATTTTTTGAAACAGATCCAATCGTTCTCCAAGTATCTTGCAACTCTCTAAAACTTTTGTACATCGTTGCTGTGTTAGCATTTTCAATTAAATCTTTTAATTGCTCAATGACAGAAAGTCTTTTTTCTAAATTAATAGATAATTGTTTTTCTAAATCGCTATAATAAGCGTCGCGTTGTTTTTTATAATCTGATAATAATTTATTGTATTCCGATTTTATCGGACTAGAAAATTGAAAATCTATAGAATTACCTCCAGCCTCTAAAAAAAGAGCTTTCTTTTCTGCTAATAGGGTTCCAAATGTAAGATTAAAAGCTGTTTTAATACCCTCTACTTGGTTTTTAACTTTTTGAATAGGATTATTTGAAAGTATTTTTTGAAGCATTACAACTAAATCCTCTAAAGATAATTTTGAGTAATCTACAACAAGAGATTTTTCTTCTTTTGGGGCTTCTACTTCAGCATCAACAGCAATAGAATTTTGTATCTCTTCAACAGCATCAGTTATTATATTTGATTTTACTAAAGTATCTTTAGATTCAGTTTCTAGAGCTTTGCTTACAACTTCTTGTGCTTTACTTTCCGTTTTTTCAACGTTTTCATCGTTATTTTCTAACATATCTAGATGTTTAAGGTCTTGGTTATAATAGAACTATTATATTCAATAAAGATACTGACAAGTTCCTAAATCTACAAATTATCTATCTGATAATTAAATTTAATCATCATTCCAAATTCTCCAAGATTCTTCAGCTTGAAGTTGCAACATTTCAAAACCATTTTTAATGACCGCGCCTTTTTCTATCCCTTTGGATAAGAACAGGGTTACTTCAGGATTGTAAATCAAGTCATACAAGAAATGTTTTTTAGTTAAAAATTGATACGGAATATTTGGTGACTCTTCAATCTTCGGAGCAGTACCAATAGGGGTAGAATTAATAATAATTTGATGATTTTCTATCACTGCTTTGGTGACGGCTCTATAAGAAATTTGATTTTCCCCTTTTGGATTTCTAGAAACAAATTTATAGTTAATATCATTTTTTTTTAAAGCAAATTCAATTGCCTTAGAGGCACCTCCAGTACCTAGTATTAAAGCATTTTTATGATGCTTTTCTATCAATGGAAAAAATGACTTCTCAAAACCAACTACATCAGAATTAAAGCCTTTTAACTTCCCTGATCTAGTGAATTTAATCGTATTTACTGCACCAATTTCTTTAGCTGTTTCATCCAGGGTATCTAAATAATTTAAGACATCTTGTTTGTATGGAATGGTCACATTCATACCTCCTAAATTTTCTTTCCCTTTTGCTATTACTCCTTGAAAATCTTCTATTTTTTCAATATCAAAATTAACATATTTGTATTTTTCTAAATCTAATTTCTTAAACTTTTCGTTAAAATATCCCCGAGAAAAAGAATACTCAATATTTTTTCCTAACAAGCCAAAAACTTTATTTTTTATTTTTTCCATAAAAATCTATCACTAAAATTAACACAATACCTATCGCAATAAAAAAAATTGCAATCCAAGTTTCAGAATATAAAAAATCGGGTATAAATCTTTCATAATTCTCAACTATTTTATTTCCTTTTTTATCAATTAATATTTTTCCTTTTTCTTGTAAATAGACTGCTTTTTTCCAGGGCCACACAATGCCTAAAGAACCGGTTATAAAACCAATTATAATGGCATTTACGATTTGGTTCCATCTTTTTAAAACATAAGCTAAAACATGAGAAATAGAAATCAGTCCAAAAGCAGAACCTGCAGTAAAAACGGTAATTATTTTTAAATACCTTACTTTAATTGGATCTGATAAAACTTCAAAATTACCCGATAAGAGACTCGTAATTACACTTAATAATACATTTACAGAGTCTACCAATAACAATACATAATTTCCTAATAGAATTAAAATAAAAGACCCTGAGAGCCCAGGAAGTGTCATTCCTGAAACACCAATTATTCCACAAATAAAAACAAACCAAAGATTGTCATTTTCTCTTGCTGGAGTTAAGAAACTTATTCCTAAACCAATTGAAATTCCGATTATTAATGAAATAATATTTTTAAAACTCCAGTCACCAAAACCTTTTCCTATCTGATAAATTGAGCCAATTATCATCCCAAAAAAACAACTCCAAACATAAAGCTCATAATGAAATAAGAAATAATCTAAAAGTAAAGAAATAGTAAAAAAGCTAAAGATACTTCCTCCCATTATTAACAATAAAAATAGACCGTTTACATAGTTGAAAAAACTTCTAAAACGTCCATTAAATAATAATTTAAAAGCTTTTAAATTTACCTTTCTTAAAGAGTAAATTAATTCTTCATAAAAACCAAAAACAAAAGAAACTGTTCCTCCAGAAATACCAGGAACTTTATTCGCAGCTCCCATTGCCAATCCCTTTAAGAAAAGGATAATTTTCTGTGAAAAAAATTTTTCTTGTTTCATTTATTTTTTCTGAACCGCTACTCTTTCCATTAATAAAATTAAACAAAAACCAATAACAGCGAAAATTATTGCCATTATTAACTCTGCATCACCATCGTAAGAAAAAGGAGAAATACTTTGTTCTAATAAAGGTTTTGTGAGACCGTGACTATTGATGTAAGTTGAAACCGTCATTTTCCAAGGCCAAACTTTATTTAAAGACCCCAACATAATACCAGTTAAAACTATGAGCATTTGATTCTTATAGTTAGTAAATAGCCATTTTAATAATTTTGAAAATGATAACAAACCCAAGATCACACCAATTCCAATTGCAGAAATTATTTTAAAATCTTTAGTTGTAATTGCAGTCATAACAACTGGGTAAACACCTATTAAAAGCAATATATAGGATCCAGAAATACCTGGTAATATCATTGCACAAGATGCAATTGCTCCAGCAAAAATTAGGAAAAAATAATTAATTTCAGTTGAGGTTGTTGAAGGAATTATAGTAATCACATAACCAAATACAATTCCAAAAACTCCTAAAACTACAATCTTAAAACTCCAATTAATAACCTGTTTACCAATATAAATAATACTTGCTAAAACCAAACCAAAAAAGAAAGACCACAATAAAATGGGTTCATTTTCTAGTAAATATTTTATTATTTTTGCCAAAGAAACAATGCTAACGAAAATCCCTATAAAAAGTGACAGTAAAAAATTACCATTAAGTTGTTTCCATGCAACTTTAAAGCCTTCTTTTTTTAAAGTTTTAAGTAAGCTAAAATTAATATTACTAATTGCTGCTAACAACTCTTCATAGATCCCAGAAATAAAAGCAATTGTTCCTCCAGAAACGCCAGGTACTACATCTGCTGCACCCATTGCTACTCCTTTTAAAGCGATCCCTATATAATCTTTAATATTTCTACTCATATTGTATTTATTTTTAAGAAAACGAAGATAATAGAAATTTGAAGAAGAAAAGAAGTCTCCTTTTTAATTTGTTTGGAAATTAATTTTTAATCCGTTCGGTATGCTAAGTATGGTCGAAATAAAAACACTTACAGAGTTATAATTGAACTTATACAACTAGTAAATTATTATTATTTTAATAATTTAAAATGTAATAACATCAACTTTAGTAGGTCTATAAAATTATCGTTAGCTTAAAAACGCAAGTTAAAAAAATCATTTTTTATGATATTATTAAGTACTTAAAAATCCCGAAATAAAGCGAAAGTATTAGCTAATCATATTGTGTCATTTCCTTATCATAAAACTCACCAGCCTTGTCCATTAAATCTGCTAGTTCTGTTGCGATATCTTCTTCGTTTTCTCCTGTTAAATCTTCGAACCATTCAATTTCATCGTCTTTTAAATTAATTATAAAACGTGGAAATTCTGAATGTAATACAAAAATATCTTCAGGAAAATTGCTGTTATCAGCCAATAAAAATTTAGGTAAGTTCATGTTTTTGTTTAATGAGTTTTAAAGTTAACGAATTAAATCTAATAAATAATAAAATGGAAGCTGTAGTTAATCCTGCAAGCAAGCCCAACCAAATTCCAAAGCTACCATACATTTCTTCTTTTCCTAAGAAATAAGAAATAGGAAAACCAACAACCCAATAAGAAATAAAGGTAAGAATTGTAGGAATCTTTACATCTTGTAAGCCACGTAAAGCTCCTAAAACTACAACTTGTATACTGTCTGAAATTTGAAAAAATGCAGCTGCCAACAATAAATTTGAAGCTATAGATAGTACTTCTATAGTATCAGAATAATTTGCAGCATCCTCTATATCTAAATAAATATTGGGTAAACTTTTATGAAAAATAAAAAACAATACCGCAAAGAAAGTAGCTAATAAGATGCCTAGTAGGAAGATAGAAAAAGCAATTCTACGCAACTCCTTGTAATTTTGTAACCCTTTTTGATTTCCCACTCTAATCATAGAAGCAACACTTAAGCCCATTGCAACCATAAATGTCATGGAAGACAAGTTTAAAGCAATTTGATTTGCTGCTTGCGGATTTTTACCTAGCAAGCCGCTTAACCAAATAGCCGCCGTAAAAATAGCTACTTCAAAAAACATTTGCATTGCACTTAAAGATCCTAGATTAATAATCTTCTTGATCATTAAAATATCTAAAATAAAGAATTTTATATTTTTTACAATTTGAGCTGATCTTTTTTTATATCGTAAGAGGAGCCATAAATAAACAACCATAATTAAACGAGAAGCTAACGTTCCATAAGCTGCACCAACAATACCCATTTCTGGGAAACCAAACTTTCCAAAAATTAAAATATAATTTAAAATAATGTTTACAATATTTGCTAATAAGGTAGCGTACATCGGGTATTTTGTCATAGACATCCCATCACTAAATTGCTTAATAGCCTGAAAAATAACCAGAGGAATTAAAGAAAAAGCAACCAGATCTAAATATGGAATTGCTAATTCTACTACTTCTTTTGGCTGTTTCATTAAATACATTAGGGGCTTAGAAAAGTAAATTCCTAAAAATAAAATAATTCCTAATGTTGTGCATAAAAACAAACCACTTTTATAGGTAGATCTTGCTTGATTTAAATTGTCTGATGAATCTGCTTCAGCAATTAAAGGTGTTATTGCTGTTGAAAAACCAATACCGATTGACATTGCTATAAACATGAAACTATTTCCTAAGGAAACTGCTGCTAATTCAGCAGTTCCTAATTGCCCAACCATAATGTTATCAATAAAACTTACAAAAGTATGTCCAAGCATTCCCAACATTACAGGTGCAGCAAGCTTCCAATTGTATTTAAATTCTGATGTATATTGAGAGAAAATCAATGTAAATTTTTAATTTTATTGACTGCGAAGATAAGTATTAAAGTAAGATAATTTTAAAGAGAAGTTATCCATTTTCTTATAAAGTTTTTTCAATAAAAATAGTTACTTTTGAAATTCAAAAAAAAATATTAAATGGCAAATATCACATTAAAAGGAAATGCAATTCATACAATAGGAAATTTACCAAAAATTGGTACTAAAGCGTCTAATTTCAAGTTGACTGCTGTTGACTTATCTCCTAAAAGTTTAACGGATTATGCTGGTAAAAAAATAATTTTGAATATTTTTCCAAGTATAGACACAGGAACTTGTGCAACCTCTGTTAGAGAATTCAACAAAAAAGCAACAGATTTAAAAAATACAGTTGTTTTGTGTATTTCTAAAGATTTACCTTTTGCTCAAGCCCGCTTTTGTGGAGCAGAAGGCATTAAAAATGTAGTTATGTTATCGGATTTTATTGATGGAAACTTTGGCAAATCCTATGAATTAGAAATCGCAAACGGCCCTCTAGCACATTTACACTCTAGAGCAATTGTTATTGTTGATGAAAATGGGAGCGTTGTATATACCGAACAGGTCCCGGAAATAGCTAATGAACCTAATTATAATGCAGCATTAAACGTATTATAAATTATGAAAAATCCTAAAGATGGCTTTTTAAAAGGAAGACTTCGTAGCTTTAAATTTGCTTTGAAAGGAACATGGCTTTTAATAACTACTGAAGATAGTATTAAGGCGCAACTTTTTGTAGCGATCTTAATTACAATTTTAGGATTATATTTCAATATTTCTAATACAGAATGGATGCTTCAATTTCTAGCTATTGGCTTAGTTTTAGTTGCTGAATCTTTAAATACTGCCCTAGAGAAGCTTGCTGACTTCGTGCATCCAGAGTATCATGAAAAGATAGGCTTCATAAAAGACATAGCTGCAGGTGCCGCAAGTTTTGCAGCATTTACTTCACTAATTATTGCCGGTTTTATATACATTTCTAAAATAAGTTTATTGTTTTAGCTAAATACGTATATTTACCAATAAAATTATCTAAAAACCATTAATGGCCAAAAGGACTCAAAGCACAAATAATTCATTAGATTCTTCGGAAAAAAAACTGGGAATTTATGATTTTTTAAAGACAAGACAAGCACAGACAATTTTAGGTACCTTCCTAATATTATTCTCTGCTTTTCTTTGTATCGCTTTTATTTCGTTTTTTTTTAATTGGCAAGAAGATCAGAGTGTATTAACAAAATTAACAGATAAAACAGTTAAAAGTGAAAATCTATTAGGTAAAATTGGTGCAAATTTAAGTCATTTTCTAATTTATAAAAGCTTTGGAATTGGGGCATTTGTAATCGCTTTGCAAGTATTTTTATCAGGGGTATACATTCTTCTAAAAAAGAAATTCGCTTCTATCATAATTTCATGGAATTGGAGCCTTTTTGCAATGTTATGGCTTTCTATCTCCTTAGGTTTTGTTCATAATAAATATGCACTTCTTTCAGGAATCATAGGCTTTGAAATTAATGAATATTCGCAAGCATTTGTTGGAAAAACAGGTTTAGTTATTCTTTTAGGTTTTATTTTTATAGCCTACATAGTTTTAAGATATAAAGTCACTTTTGACAAATATTTAGACCGTCTAAAAAGAAAAAAAGAAGAAAAAAATTCAGAAGAATCCTTTAGAAAAGAAAAATTAAATTCTGAGATTTTAGAAGTTGACAAAAAAGAAGTTTCAGAAATAATTTCGTTACAAACTGATAAGAAAGAAAAATCTAGAGTTGAACTTTCTTTAGAAAACTTACAACCAACAATTACGAATCACTCAGATGTATCCTCTACAAAAGAAGAGAGTACATTAAGCATTGAAAATGAAATAACACCATACTTAAAAACTGAAATTACAAAAGAAAAAGAAGTAGAAATTAATGTAACTGAAACAAAAGAAGAAGAACACTCCTCGGAAAATTTATCAAATCAATTGGTCAAAGACTTTGGTGAATTTGATCCTACTTTAGAACTAGGAAGTTTTAAATTTCCTACTTTTAATCTCTTAAAACAATACAACGAAACGATCTCTATTGATCCTGAAGAATTAGAAGCAAACAAAGATAAAATTGTAGAAACACTTAAAAACTACAAAATTGGTATTGCAGAGATAAAAGCAACCGTTGGTCCAACAATTACTTTGTATGAAATTGTACCCGAAGCTGGTATTAGAATTTCTAAAATTAAAAATTTAGAAGATGATATTGCTCTTTCTTTGTCTGCTTTAGGGATTAGAATTATTGCCCCTATTCCAGGAAAAGGAACTATTGGAATTGAAGTACCTAATAAAAAATCTACGGTTGTCTCGATGCATTCTGTTATTTCATCAAAGAAATTTCAAGAATCTACGATGGAACTACCGATTGCCTTGGGAAAAACAATTTCTAATGAAACCTTTGTTATTGATTTAGCTAAAATGCCACACCTCCTAATGGCAGGTGCAACAGGTCAAGGAAAATCTGTGGGTTTAAATGCTGTATTAACCTCTCTATTATATAAAAAACATCCTGCAGAGGTTAAATTTATTTTGGTAGACCCTAAGAAAGTCGAACTAACTTTATTTAATAAAATTGAGCGTCATTATTTAGCAAAATTACCAGATGTAGAGGAAGCTATTATTACAGACACAACAAAAGTTGTACACACTTTAAATTCGCTCTGTATTGAAATGGATAATCGCTACGATTTGCTGAAAGCTGCAATGGTTAGAAATATTAAAGAGTACAATACCAAATTTAAACTACGTAAATTAAACCCTAATGACGGTCATCAATTCTTACCATATATCGTTTTAGTTATAGATGAGTTTGCAGATTTAATTATGACTGCTGGTAAAGAAGTAGAAACACCAATTGCACGTTTAGCTCAGCTTGCAAGAGCAATTGGAATCCATTTAATTGTGGCAACCCAAAGACCTTCAGTAAATGTAATTACTGGGATTATCAAAGCAAATTTCCCTGCTAGGATTGCGTTTAGAGTTACCTCTAAAATAGATTCTAGAACAATTTTAGATGCTGGTGGTGCAGACCAATTAATTGGTCGCGGAGACCTTCTTTATACAGCTGGAAATGAGATAAACAGAATACAATGTGCTTTTGTAGATACACCAGAAGTAGAAAAAATAACAGATTTTATTGGTTCTCAAAAAGCATATACAGAAGCCTATCAATTACCAGAATATATAGATGACGAGAGTGGCACAAGTATTGATATAGATATTTCTGACAGAGATAAGCTTTTTAAAGAAGCAGCAGAAATTATTGTAACTGCACAACAAGGATCTGCTTCTCTCTTGCAAAGAAAATTAAAATTAGGATACAACAGAGCTGGTAGATTAATAGATCAATTAGAAGCAGCCGGTATCGTTGGAGGTTTTGAAGGGAGTAAAGCCAGACAGGTTTTAGTAGCAGATTTTATCGCATTAGAACAATTATTAGAAAACGAAAAAGACCGATAGCAATGATAAAAATAACCGTTTTATTTTTAAGTATTTTTATAACAACCAAAACTGTTTCTCAAAATTCTGAAAACGCAAAATTACTTTTAGATGAAGTCTCTACCAAAATGGGGACTTATAAAAATATGTCAATTAGCTTCAGTGAAACATTAAGCAACGAAGATGCCGGAATAAAAGAAGGAGATGAACCACCTTTGAAAAGTAAAATTATATTACAAGGAGAAAAATACACGTTAAATTACTTAGGAAATAAATTCATTTTCGATGGAAAAAAACTATTTGTAATTAACAATGATGAAAAAGAAGTTACAATTACTGATGGAGATATGAGTGGAGATGATGGTTTTATTTACCCCTCTAAACTATTAACCTTTTACAATGAGGGTTATAATTTTGAAATGGGTGATTTAAATAATATCAATAATAGAAAAATACAATATGTTATCCTAAAGCCAATAGATAGCGAATCTGATATTGTAAAGGTAGAATTGGGTATAGATATAACCAAAATGCATATTTACAGGTTGATTCAAACTGGTTTAAATGGCTCTAAAACTACATTTACAATTACAGAATTTAAAAAGAATCAAACTTTATCTAGCAACTTTTTCTCTTTTGATGAAGAAAAGTATAAAAAGCTAAAATTTATAATTGACTAATTTTTTTTCAATTAATAGAAATTTAGTAGCTTGTTTCATCTTAAGAAACTACTTTTGCCTAGATGAAAATTTTAGATAGATACATCCTAAAAACATTTTTAGTTCCTTTTGTAGCTACATTTCTAATCGTGCTTTTTGTTCTGGTCATGCAAGTTTTATGGCAAACCTTTGAAAACATTGCTGGAAAAGGAATTAGTCTACCCTTCATCTTTAAATTTTTATATTACACTACCTTAATTATTACACCCCAAGCGTTGCCAATTGGTGTCCTTTTATCTTCTATCATGGCCCTAGGTAATTTGGGTGAAAACTATGAATTTGCTGCAGCAAAATCTGCAGGAATATCTTTACAACGTTTGGTAAGACCTTTGGTTTTTTTAACAATTATTCTAAGTGGAATTAACTTTTTATTTTTAAACAATGTATACCCTTATGCTGTATTAAAGCAAAAGAATTTATATTTAAATATTAAAAAGAAAAAACCAGCTATAGCTTTAGTTCCAGGAAGCTTTAATAGCGACATTCCTGGGTTTCAAATTAAATTTGAAGAAAAATATGGTGAAGAAGAAAATTTATTAAAAAAAATCTTAATTTATGATTTAACAGGCGGTAAAGGAAACCAAAAAGTAATTACAGCCCAGAGAGGAAAGATTGTTTCTGAAGAAGGAAGCCGCTATATGACATTTATTTTATACGATGGCTTCTATTATGAAGAGCATGTTAAATCTGCAACAACTTCTCTTAAAAGAAAGAAAATGGCAGCCTCAAATGCTACTTTTAAAGAGTATGAATTTAATATTGATATCTCATCTGTCTCAGGAAATGATGATTTAGATAAAACGAATCATACTAAAAACTACATGATGCTAAGTTTAAATCAACTAGGAGATACCATCCCCAATTTAAAAGCTAGTTATGATGAAACACTGCTTTTAAAATCTAAAAACATCTTTATTTCGACTATTGCCAAAGATTTGTATAAATATCCCGACTCACTTAAAGCAAAAAATATCAACCCAAATATTTTAGAAAACTTTGATCTAAAAAATAAGATTAATATTCTAAACTCTTCAGCATCCAAAGCTGGAAGAGCCTTAAGCTCTTTAAAAAATAATACATCTTCAATTAAATGGAAAAGAAAAAATCTTAATTTTTTTGACACAGAATACTACAATAGAATAGCATTTTCACTATCCTGTTTAATCTTGTTTTTTATTGGTGCCCCTTTAGGCTCTATTATTAGAAAAGGAGGTTTTGGTTTGCCAATGATTCTAGCAATAGCCATTTACGTAACCTATTTCTTTAGTAATACTTTTGGTAAAAATTTAGCTGAAGAAAGCTCTATCTCTGCATTTTTAGGTTCTTGGGTAGCAGCTTTTATTATGATTCCAATTGGTATTTTACTCACAAGGAGGGCTACGAGAGATAAGGGTATTTTTAATGTAGATGCGATCACGCAACCTTTTATCAATTTCTTTAAAAAATTATTTTCAAAAAAAGAAACATCACAGATATGACAGTTCAAGATATTAAAAGTACTTCATCATTAAATTCAATTTCTGAGGCTATTGAAGATATAAGAAATGGAAAAATCATTATCGTTGTCGATGATGAAAATAGAGAAAATGAAGGTGACTTTTTAGCCGCTGCTGATAAGGTTACGCCAGAAATGATTAATTTCATGGCAACCCACGGTAGAGGTCTAATTTGTGTTCCATTGAGCGAAACTCGTTGTAAAGAGCTAGACTTGGTAATGATGGTAGATAACAACACAGACCCTATGGAAACAGCCTTTACTGTTTCTGTAGATCTACGAGGTAAAGGAGTTACAACAGGAATTTCTGCTGCAGACAGAGCCCTTACTATTAAAGCCTTAATTGACAAAGAAACAAAACCTTTTGATTTAGCTAGGCCTGGTCATATATTTCCATTAAGGGCAAAACAAGGTGGCGTTTTAAGGAGAACAGGTCATACAGAAGCTGCCATAGATTTTGCTCGTTTAGCAGGTTTTCAACCAGCAGGTGTTATTGTAGAAATCATGAATGATAATGGAACAATGGCCCGTTTACCCCAACTTCAAAAAGTAGCAAAAAAGTTTGATATTAAAATTGTATCTATTGAAGATCTAGTTGCCTACAGAATGGAACATGATTCATTAATTGAAATAAAAGAAGACTTTAATCTTAAAACCAGATTTGGTGAATTCAGAGTAAGAGCTTATCAACAAACTAATAATAGTCAAGTTCATATTGCATTAACTAAAGGTTCATGGAACAAGAATGAATCAATTTTAACACGAGTCAATTCAACTCTAGTAAATAATGATATTTTAGGGACCTTAACAAATGATGCTGATAAAAAATTAGATAAAATGTTTCAGGTGATAAATGATGAGGGAAAAGGTGCTATTATTTTTATCAATCAACAAAATCAATCTCAAAATTTATTAAGTAGATTGTCTAGTTTGAAAGAGGGGCAACTAAAAGGAGAAATGAAAGCCTCAGCAATAAAAATGGACAATAAAGATTTTGGAATTGGAGCACAAATTTTACACGATTTAAACATCAGTAAATTAAAACTAATTACCAATACGCAACAATCAAAAAGAGTTGGTATGATTGGGTATGGATTAGAAATTGTAGAATATGTAGTTTATTAAACAAAGATAATTAGAACATAAAGGATTCAAATAGAACTTTAAAACGTTTTAAACAATAGTAAGTTCCGAATCACTTTTCAATTCAATTGGTATTTGATTTTGTAAAAATAAACGAGCTGTGTGATTGCCTTTTAATATAATTGTATCATCCATAACTTCTAACCAACTTCCTTCTCGCAAACCTAAAACCGGAGTATCATTAAATACATGAAATTCTTTGATACGTGTTTCTCTAGTTTCTCCCATATGCGTAGATCCATCAGTTGGGTCTAAATAATGTGCATTAATATTAAAGGAAAGACAACCCAAAGTAGTAAAACTTGGCGGATATACAATTGGCATATCATTAGTATTTTTAATATTTACACCACAAATATTACTTCCTGCACTTGAGCCTAAATAAGGGGTACCTGCATCAATTACTTCTTTTAAAATACTTATAAGATCATTCTTATACAATTGATTAACCAATTCGAAAGTATTTCCTCCACCTACAAAAATTGCCTCTGCATTTTTAATCGCATCTTTAGGATTCTTGAATTCATGAATCCCTTTTACAGTTATATTTATTTTAACCAATGCTTCTTTTACCCTAGCAGTGTAGCTACTATATGAAATTCCGCTAGGTCTTGCATAAGGAATGAAAAGAATGGTTTTTACGTTGGTAAAAAATATAGAAAGAGTTGGTAATAAATATTCTAGATAATTACTACCATGAACTGTTGATGTACTTGCTATAATTATTTTTTTCATATTCTCAAAAATAGCAATAAAAAACTGACTTTGTTAAAATATACCCAACCATATCAATTAAAATAAAAAAAACATATACATTTGTTTTTGAATCTTAAAATTATTTTTTGTAATACCATAAAATCCCTAAACTATGAAAACAAAAATCTTACTACTATTTACCGTTGTTGCTCTTTTAATAGCATGTGAAGTTAATAAAACAAGCAACTTATCCATTACTGAAGCAGATTTAATTGGTAACTGGAACCTAACTTCTATGACTATGGAAGATGGCACTATAATGGGTGTTTCAGAACAAGGAGAGAGTATTTCTGGAAATTGTGCTATTATTGCAAAAGATATAGACATGATTTTTTCGTTTACTGATAGTCTAAAAATGTTAAGCGTACAAGGTAGATTAACTGCTGAAATAACAATTTCTAATTCATCAACAATGATGATGAACGAAACCTTTGATACCAATACAGATCCCATTAGAAATTTGGCTTGGAAATTAAATCCAGATAACACAATTACTGTAGCTCGAAACCCTACACTGGTCTTTAATATCAAAGAATTTTCTACAAATTATTTAAAACTATCAGCAGAACTTAATGAGACAAGGTCTTATAACGGAGAACCTGCAACTATTGAAGGAACTATGAATATCGTCCTAGAAAATTAAAAAAATTAAAAAAATCAATTATAAAAACTGATCTTTTTTAAATAATATATAAATTTAAAAGTTATCAGTAAAAACCACAAACTATGAAAACTAAAATCTTATTGCTTTTTTCTGTTGTTGCTTTTTTAGCAGCTTGTAAATCTAATGAGAACCCTAATATTTCGATTACCAATGCAGATATAATTGGTACCTGGAACTTAACATCCCAAGAAATTACTGATGGAACTATGGTTTTTACAGTTCAGGGAGAAACTATTTCTATAAGTTATTCTCAATTATCAAAGGATATAGATATGACTTACTCATTTTCTGATACTCCAAAAATTTTAACTATACAAGGTAAACAGACTTCTCAAACAACAACTTCTTTTCTTGGAGAAACCTCTATAGAAGAAGAAAATATTGATACAGATATTGAACCTATTGAAGATGCTACTTGGGAATTAAACAGCAATGGTACAATTACAATTACTGAGGATAATCAACCCTCTTCGATTTTAACTATTAAAGAATTTTCTGGTAATTATTTAAAACTAACAGCCGAAATTAATGAAACGGCCACTGACACTGATAGCCAAGAATCAATTACTTTTTCGGCAATGATGAGCATCGTATTAGAAAAATAAAAAAAACTAATTAAAACATTATTTGTACTTATATAGAACTCATAATATGAAATTAACAAATTATTATTTTTAAGAAATTAAATTCTTTCCACACAAAATAATTTCTGCAATTTTGTAGGTATCGAAAAAAAAAAATGTCAAAAAAACTACTTTTTATATTTTTAGTTTTCTTATGCCTTACTTCTATTGGTCAAGAAAGAAAAATTCTACTTTCTGGACAATTAATCGATTCTTTAGGAGTCGTTAAAAATGCAAACATTATCAACTTAAAAACGAATCAAGGTACCTTTTCTTCTGATAATGGTCGCTTTAGAATATTTGTTTCTAAAGGAGATTCCATACGAATTTCATCAATACAGCATATCACTAAAAAAATAATCATTTTTAAACAAATTATTGATAATGGTTCAATAGAAATTAAATTAAAATTGAATACTTATGTTTTAGATGAATTCGATTTAAAGAGACATAATTTAACAGGTCGATTGGGTGTGGATATCAAAGATGTCCCTACTAATAAAAAAGATTCGATGCTAAGAAATGTAATGGATTTCTCTAAAGTAAATATGAAAATTGTTGAAGCAGATGATTATACAGACCAGAGAGTACGTCCTCAACTTGTAAGAAATCCTTCAACAATGCCTTTTAATGGTGTAGGAGCTAACGTTAACATCTCATTTAAATATTCTAAGCGCCTCTGGGCACTGCGAAAAAAATTAGCAAGTCAAAAAGCTTTTCCATATAAAGTACTATCTGAACTTGGGGAAAAATTTTTCTTCGAAAAGTTAAAAATACCTGTAGATAATTACTTTCATTTTTTAGAATATTGTAACCCTTTAGGTGTTGAAAAACTTCATGAAGAAAATAATATTTTAGAACTAATAAAAATCTTTGAAAAAGAAAGTATAAGCTACTTGAAAATCATAAAAAAAGAGTAATTTGGCTTGGTATTTTCTTATATAAAAATGAGCTTTCAAAAAAAACATTTACTTTTACTAATTATACCCCTACTCTCTTTCTCTTCTCATAAATATTACTTGAGCCTTACCCAAATTGAATATAAAAGTGACTCAAAAGCTGTACAAATAACAATCAATGTTTTTATGGATGACTTAGAAATCGCTTTAAACAACTATTATCATATTAATCTTCAGCTTACTTCAAAAAAAGAATTACAAAATAGCGAGGTTTACTTTAAAAAATATTTAAAGGAAAAATTACATTTAAAAATAAATGATATTGCTAAGGAATTCAATTATATAGGAAAAGAATATGATGCAGATCTAATCTACTTTTATTTAGAAATTGAAAATATAAAAGAAATAAACACAATAGAAGTCGTAAATAAAATTTTAACCACGCACTTTCCAAATCAAAAAAACTTAATCAAATCTAAAGTTGGTGAAAAACATAAAAGTATTTTATTAAACTCAAAAAATGATAAAGGTTTGTTAAAATTTTAACATTTTTTAACTTTTTTACTCACTTATTCTTAATTTGTACCAAAATTTAATTTAGGTACAAAATGAAAAAAACTTCTTTACTGCTACTAACTATTTTTATTGCTGGTGCAACAGTACTTGCACAAGAAAATAAAAGAACCAAACAAGGTCATACAAACCAAAATAAATTTAAACAACTTAAAGATCAACTAGCAACTCCTAATAGCCAAAGAACTGCTTCAGGTGCGCCCGGTGTAAATTATACCCAGCAAAAAGTTGATTATATAATGGATATTATTTTAGACGATGAAAACCAAACAATAACAGGTAAGGAAACCATAGTTTATCATAACAACTCTAAAGATGAATTAGCATATTTATGGGTGCAATTAGACCAAAATATGAGATCAAAAGACTCTAAAACACCCGATATTCAACCTAATAAAATATCTAAAAAAATTAGTAAAAAGAGTTTTAATAGACGTTTTTCTGATGCTCCTTTTGATGGTGGTTTTAATATTACGAGCGTCACAAATATAGATGATCAAAAGTTGTCTTATACCATTAACCAAACAATGATGAGAATTAATTTACCCAAACCACTAGTTGCAGGGGAAGTCTTTTCATTTAAAATTAAATGGTGGTACAACATCAATAATCATAGGGAAAATGGAGGAAGATCTGGTTACGAGCATTTTACAGAAAATGACAATAACAATTATGTAATCGCTCAATTTTTTCCAAGATTGTGCGTGTATGATAATGTAGAGGGCTGGCAAAATGATCAGTTTTGGGGAAGAAGTGAATTTGCCTTGGAATTTGGAGATTATACGGTACATATTACTACGCCAAAAGATCACATGCTTGGTGCAACTGGAGTACTACAAAACAAAAGCGAAGTTTTAACAAAAAAAGAATTAAAAAGATTGGCAAAAGCAAAAAATACGTTTGATCATCCTGTTCTAATTCGCACACAAGAAGAAGCTTCAAAAATTGAAAAAAGTAAATCTTCGGCTACTAAAACTTGGAAGTTTGTAGCAAAAAATGTGAGAGACTACGCATTTGCAACCTCAAGAAAATTTATTTGGGATGCAATGGCTGTAAACATTAATGACAAAACTGTAATGGCATATTCTTTATATTCTAAAGAAGCAAATCCTCTGTATGGAGATCATTCTACAAGAGCGGTAGCACAAACATTAAAAACATATTCAAAATATACTTTTGAATACCCGTATCACAAAGCAATTTCTGTAGATGGACAAATGGGCATGGAATATCCACAAATTTGTTTTAATCCGGGAAGACCTAATGCTGACGGCTCCTATTCTGATAGAATCAAATACAGAATGATAAAAGTAACCATTCACGAAGTAGGCCACAACTTTTTTCCGATGATCGTAAATTCTGATGAAAGACAATGGACATGGATGGATGAAGGGTTAAATTCTTATGTTGAAATGCTGGCTGAGTTAGCTTATGATAAAAATTTCCCCATCACAAGAGGATATCCAAAAAACATTGTCAAATATATGAGTGGTAATCAATCTAAAATTGCACCAATTATGACCAAAGGTGACAACGTCTATAGCTTCGGAAGTAATGCTTATGGCAAACCAGCTACGGCATTATGGATTTTAAGAGAAACTATTATGGGACACGAGTTATTCGATCATGCGTTTAGAACCTATTCTCAAAGATGGATGTTTAAACACCCTACTCCAGCTGATTTTTTTAGAACTATGGAAGATGCTTCCGGTATTGACCTAGATTGGTTTTGGAGAGGTTGGTTTTACACAACAGATGTAACAGATATCGGTATAAAAAATGTAAAAAAATACCATACAAAACTAAATAATAATAACATTAATTTTATTGAAGATACATCAAAAGGATTAAGTTTTAGTCCAGATAAAAATACAGATTCTAAATTTCATTATGAAATCACATACAACAAACCAGGGGGTTTAGTAATGCCAATTATAGTTCACTTTAATTATAAAGATGGTACAAGTGAAAGAAAGGTATATCCAGCACAAATTTGGAGATACAATGACAAAGAGGTAACAAAAGTGTTTTCTTCAGACAAAGAACTTTCTAAAATCACTATAGATCCGTATCAAGAAACTGCAGACGTTGATATATCCAACAACAACTGGCCTCAAGAAAATAAAAATAAATTTGAAAAATTTAAAAATAAACTAAAAGGTTAAAACCATCATTAAAATTAAAAGAATAATATAAGTAATTTTATTTTTTTCTAATTTTTAATAAAGATTTGTTAAAACTTTTTTATTCTTAAACTTATCTACCTACTTATCGCTAATTTTATAATTCATTAAAAAAAAATCAAATGAAAAAAAGAATTTTAATAGTCTGTTGTATGTTCATTTCAATTACTGCTAATTTTGCTCAAGAAAAAGAATCTAAAAGCAAAACTCAAAAAGGACACACTGATCAAAACAAATTTAGACAACTTAAAGATGTTTTAGCAACTCCTAATGATCAACATGCAGCTTCTGGTGCCCCGGGTCATCAATACAGTCAGCAAAAAGTAGATTATGTGATGGACATTCGTCTAGACGAAAGCACAAATAAAATTTATGGTAATGAAAAAATTACCTATCATAATAATTCTAAAGATAAATTAGACTATTTATGGGTTCAGTTAGACCAAAATATGAGAGCAGACGATTCTAAAACTCCTTTATCAAAATCTACAGGTGCATCTGCATTCATTACTCCCGAAAACTTTCAAAAAACATATATGAACGTAAATAAAGGGTTTGGATTTAATATAGAAAAAGTAGAAAGTAATGGCGCACCTTTATCTCATTTCATTAATAGAACAATGATGCGTATTAATTTACCAAAAGCATTGGGCCCTGGTGAATCTTTTAAATTTAGAATTAAATGGAACTATAAAATAAACGACATCAATGAAGGTAATATAAATGATCAGGGGCGTTCTGGACTAGAAACTTTCCCTGATGGTAATAACAACTATACAATTGCACAATTTTTCCCAAGATTGGCAGTATATAATAATGTTGAAGGTTGGCAAAATATGCAGTTTTGGGGGCGTTCTGAATGGGCATTAGAATTTGGAAATTATGAAGTAAACCTAACCGTACCTGCAGATCATGTTGTAGATGCAACTGGTGTTTTACAGAATGAAAAAAATGTTTTGTCTAAAACACAACGTAAACGTTGGGAAAAAGCAAGAAATTCCTATAAAGAGCCTGTTTTTATAGTAACGCAAGCGGAAGCTGAAAAAGCAGAAAAAGGACGAACTACAAACACGAAAACATGGAAATTTAAAGCCAAAAGAGTTCGGGATTTTGCTTTTGCATCTTCTAGAAAATATATTTGGGACGCTATGGCAACTAATGTAAATGGCAAAACAGTGATGGCTGTATCTTTATATCCGAAAGAAGGAAACCCATTATGGGAAGAACACTCTACTAGAGCAGTTGCTCATACTCTTGTAGAATACTCTAAATTAACTTTTGATTATCCTTACCCTAAAGCTATTTCTGTGCACTCAGAAAGACAAGGAATGGAATATCCAATGATTTGTTTCAACTTTGGTCGACCAAATGCTGATGGGACCTACTCTGACAGAACTAAAAAAGGAATGCTAGGGGTAATTATTCATGAAGTGGGACATAACTTTTTTCCTATGATCGTAAATTCTGATGAAAGACAATGGACATGGATGGATGAAGGTTTAAACTCTTTTGTTGAAATTTTAGCAGAATTAACATATGATCCAGAATTATTTGCTACGAACCCAGCAAAAAGTATTACACGATATATGGGTGGAGATCAAAGTTTCATCTCCCCTATCATGTCTCAAGGAGACTATGTAAAACAATTTGGCCCTAATGCTTACTCTAAACCTGCAGCTGGTTTATATATACTTAGGAAAACAATTATGGGCCCAGAATTATTCGACTATGCTTTTAGAACATATGCCAAGCGATGGATGTTTAAGCACCCTACTCCAGCTGATTTTTTCAGATCTATGGAAGACGCTTCAAGCATGGACTTAGACTGGTTTTGGAGAGGTTGGTTTTATACTACAGATGTTACAGATATTGGTATTAGTGGGGTTAAAGAATTATATTTAACTGACAAACCTAATGAAAGAGTTGCTAAACTAAAAGAGCAATACAAACAATATTTTGAGGGTTTAGGTGATTTAGTTTATATAACTGATAGAAAAGAAGATGCAAACCCAAAGGCAATGGATACTTATGCAAATGGCAAAGAAATACCTTCGTATATCTATTCTGTAGAATTTGAAAAACCTGGTGGATTAATTATGCCAATTATCGTTGAACTTACCTATACTGACGGTTCAATTAAAAGACAAACTTTTCCTGCACAGATTTGGATGAAAAATGACACTTCAGTTAAAAGAGTCTTTGCTTCCTCTAAAGAAGTTAAAAGCATCGTAGTAGATCCAGATTTTGAGACTGCAGATATAGATACGTCAAATAATAGCTGGCCAAAGAAAGAATCTAATAAGTTTGATCAGTTTAAAAATAAAGTAAAAGAATAAACTCCTCTTAAAAATATGATAACAAAAAGCCTCAGAAATTTCTGGGGCTTTTAGATGTTATTATTTATTTATTCAACAAATAAAATATAAATCTTATACCTTTTAATAAATAATTGTTAATCTTTAACAACTTCCTTCAAATTCTTATTTTGATCAATCTCCCAAACATTAAAAACACCATCTCCATCAAAGTCTGTAACCGCAATAGCTTTTGCTTTAAAAGAATTATTAGATGCTTCTACAATTTGATATTCGTAATTGGAGGTACCCCCATTTTTTACGGTTTTCTCAGGTAGAAAATCTATGGCATTGAATTCATTTGAATATTTAGAATACATAAAAAAATAATTCCGTTCTAAACCATACATATGCACCAAATGATTCTGGGCTTCTAATGCTTTTGTTTTGGCTATAATTGGCATTAAGTTTGGCAATGCAATCAAAATTAAAATACCAATAATCACCAAAACGACTAATAACTCTTGCATGTTAAAAGCCGGTATTTTTTTTGTCAAAATTTTATACTGAATCTTCATATAAATAGCAATTATATAATTATATACTGATAAAAGTATTAAAAAATAATAATAATTTATTATATTTATACTAATAATATCAAATAAGCAAAAATGAAAAAGAAATTGCTATTTGTTACTATCACAATTTTGCTATGTAATTGTGAAGCTATTTTCATAGAAAATATTTCTGAAAAAACGGTTGTTTTGTTGGCTCCAACAGAAACTTCCGAAGTAACGAATGGAACCATCCAGTTTAATTGGCAAAAAGTATTAGCTGACAAGCAGATTGATATTGCAAAGCTTACTCCTTTTGATTGGGAACAGTTATATATATTTAAACCTTACACTCCAATTAGTATAATTGATTCTAAATTAGGATATATCTGGTCTGGGGCTGAAAAAACCTTTATTAATCAAGAAGAGGAATTTGATTTACTTATTTTTACTAAAAATGATACTGTAGTTAATTATATCAGATGGTTTAGAAATAAAGGGGATTTTTCAAAAATCAATCAAATTAAATATCAACCTGCAAATGCTAAATTCATCTATAAGAAAGAAAAATTTGGAGAGGAAGATTGGCTTTTTTTATATGAGAAAAAATAATTGATTATAATGCATAAAAATCCGATGGCGCGGATATGAACACACAAGAGTGATAACGCGGATTTATAATCCGTGCATTTAACGATCAACAATCTAAATTAACCCAAGTGTGCTAAACTTGGGTTTTCTTCTTTAAAAAAATATGCTATCTTTAGAAAACAAAAAATTGCATGTCAAACAAATAGAAAGCTACCGTAAAAAGATAAAGAAATACACGAATTATAAATCCGCGCCATCGGATAAACAAGTTTTACGTGTAGACTTTTTTTGGTTGTATAGTCTCTATTGCTAAGTCTAAAAAATTAAGAATTCCAGAAAGTTCTTTTCTTATTTAACTCTTCTTCTTCCTTGATATATTCATCAGCTTCATTAGGAGATAGTACTTTTAAAAAAGATGGATGTTGTTCAATAGAAAATTCTATCTTAGTAACAATATCTGCAATCTCTTCATTCTCATAATCTATTTCTAAGGGTTCTTTTATAACCATAGATTGTAAAACATTTCGCTTTTTAATAATTAGTCCTTTTTTATCAAAAGAACGTCTAAAACCATCAATTACAATAGGCACTACAACTGGTTTAAATGTTTTAATAATATGTGCAGTACCTCTTCTAATAGGTTTAAATGGGGTTGTTGTACCTTGAGGAAAGGTAATTACCCAACCATCATTTATAGCTTTTCCTATATTAGAAATATCAGAATTTTTTACCTGTCTGTTTACATTCTTACCTGCATTTCTCCAAGTTCTATCGATAGAAACAGAGCCTGCATAAGCAAATAATTTAGGCAAAAGACCAGATTTCATTGTTTCTCCTGCGGCAATATAATAGACATTTAATTTCGGATGCCACATATATCCTATATTTTTAATTGAGTCATCTCTTCCTTTTAGAGATGCATTAAAAACATGAAACATGGCTGCTACATCTGCAAAATAGGTTTGATGGTTTGAGATAAACAAAACTCCTGAATCAGGTAAATTTCTTAATATCTCAGAACCTTCTATATTTAAATTGTTGAATTTTTGGTATCTACCGTGAGAAATGAGTCCAAAAAAACGTATCAACATTTTTTTCAATAGTAAAATATGTCCAAATGGATTCCTTTTAAGTAAAGGCATTGTTGTTGTTTTTTACTTGGTTTTGCACAAATTTACAAAAACAATTAGGAAAGAGGGGCTTTAAAAAGTTCTTTAATTTCAGAAAGTATCATCGCTGTTGCACCCCAAACTATATAATTGTTAAATTTAAAGCAAGGTACCTCTATATTATTCATGTAAGAGGTATTTACAGTAACATTAGAGATGCTTGTTTCATCTAATAAATCAGTTAAAAGAACTTCAATTGTTTTATCTACTTCATAATTCAAGTTAAATGAAGGTTTTTTATCTATAAGACCTAAAAAAGGAGTTGCTAGAAAATTACTTGGAGGTATAAATACATCTGTCAATTCTCTTATTATTTTAACTGTCTTTTCTGGCACACCTACTTCTTCAAAAGTTTCTCTCAATGCTGTTGCTTGAAGATTGGTGTCTATTGAATCTCTTTTACCGCCAGGAAAACTTATTTGGGCAGAATGCGTTCCTTTGTAACTAGCTCTTTGGGTAAGTAAAAAACACATTTTTTGTTGATCGTTCGGATAGAACAAAGCCAATACTGCTGCTTTTCTGGGGTTACTAGCTCTAATTAAAGCTGCATCATATTTTAGACGCATTTTAGGAGCTAATTTAAATTGAGTTTTTAAACCGCCCAACTCGTGTACTTTTAAATACGCTATTTTATTTTTAAATTCATTAAAATTCACAAAGAAAAATTCGTTTTAACAAACTTATTAATTTCACAATTAATTAAAGCATTTCTACTATAAAATAATCTTTAGTATTGGTAGATAAACATATGAATGCTTTTTATAATTACCTATATCTAAAAAAAGAAACAAGTTAAAGTAGTCTTCTGCTTCCTCATGTACTTCACCTTTGAGACAGAGAAGAAGTATTCGTAGGAAAAAAAGTAATGAGAATAAAGAGTTTTAATCTGTATTTTTAAATAAAAAACCCAACCCTAATCTGCCTAAAAACTTTTTTTCAAAAGCCCAAAAGAAAGTAAATTGTCCAAACAACCAACCAACTATTGGAAGAGTCAATTGATATATTGGAAAAATAAGGAGAATTCTAAGAGGCCAATATAACCACGGATTTAGTATTTCTGGTGACAATCCTAAAAAAATAGTAACAGGTTTTGCTACCCAAGCCGCAAACGACCCATTTATTGCAAAAACAATAAAAATTGCAATGATAGACCAATTCGTTTTTATACCCCAGCGTTGTTTCAACTTTTCCATACGACTACTTCACTACTTTTTTAGATTTTACAAACATTAACCATAAACCTATAGACACTAAAGGAATACTTAATATTTGACCTGTATTTAAAGAGTTAAAAACCCAATCTTCTCTCCCCTCTACTTGTGCCTCTTTTAAGAATTCTATAAAGAAACGCAAAGACCACAGAACCACCATAAAGAGTCCAAAAAGATACCCTGTTTGTTGCTTTTTATCTGTTTTCCAATACAAATACCACATTATAAAAAATAGTGATAAATAACTAAATGCTTCGTATAGTTGTGTTGGGTGTCTTGGAAGATTCTCTCCTGCTGCTGTAAAAATAACTCCGATACTAGAACCCGTTTCTTTCCCATAAATTTCTGAGTTGAAAAAATTACCCAATCGGATAAAAAACCCTGCCAAAGCAACCATAATAGACAATCTATCCAAAATAAATAACCAAGGTTTCTGCAAATGTTTTTTAGCATAAAAATACAACGCAATTGGGATTCCGATGGCTGCTCCATGACTTGCAAAACCAGTAAAACCAGTAAATTTCCAAGTTCCATTTAATTGTTTAAATGGTAAAATAATTTCTAATAAATGATCTTTGTAGTAGTCCCAACTGTAAAAAAACACATCACCCAATCGCATACCAATAAGCATAGAAATAAAAGTATACATAAATAATGTATCTAATTTTTCTATTGAGATTTTATCTTCTATATAAATTTTCTTCATTAGGTGCAGACCCAATAAAAAAGCTGTTACAAACATTAAACTGTACCAACGTATGATAAAAAAACCTAAATCTATTCCTATGGAAGGATTCCACTCTATTGCTAAAAAATTCATATTACTTTTTATTATTTTTTATTACTTTTTGGTACAGGATCGTAACCACTTCTTCCCCAAGGATGACAACTAAATATTCTTTTTAATGCCAACCATCCACCAGAGAAAAGCCCATGTTTTTCAAGTGCTTCAATAGTGTAATGAGAGCATGTTGGGTTGTATCTACAAGTTGATGGAGTATATGGTGAAATTGCTATTTGATAAAAACGAACCAACAATATAAATGGATATGAAAATACTTTATTCAATAAGCAATGATTTAAAAACGTATTTCATAAGTATCTATTAATTTATCGAAAACGTAGTGCCTTCTCTACCATCTTTCAATTTAATTCCTAGGGCAATTAGTTCGTCTCTAATTTGATCTGATAATGCCCAATCTTTATTTTCTCTTGCTTCTTTTCTTAATTTAATTAACAACTCTACTACTCCGTTAATTTTTTCTGAATTTGTTTGAGAATTTTCATTCATCAATCCTAAAACATCAAACACAAATGCATTCAGTGTTCTTTTAAATACTATTAAATCTTCTTCGGTTAAGCTCGCTTTTTGTTCTTTAATGAGATTAATTACTTTAACAGCCTCAAATAAATGGGCAATTAAAATTGGTGTATTAAAATCATCATTCATTGCTGTGTAGCAATCACTTCTCCATTTTTGAATATTAAAGGTTGATGTTTTTCCTGCTTCAATTGTATCTAGGATGCGAACTGATTCCATTAATTTTGAATGTCCTTTTTCTGAAGCTTCTAGCGCTTCACCAGAAAAATCTAAAATACTTCTATAATTGGCTTGCATATTAAAAAAACGAACTACACTTGCTGAGAATGGTTTTGGTAAAATATCGTTTTCACCAGATAAAATTTCATTTGGTAAAATAAAATTTCCCGTAGACTTGGCCATTTTCTGACTATTTAAAAGCAACATATTTGTATGCATCCAATAATTTACAGGCGTAACTCCACTACAGGTTTTAGATTGCGCAATTTCACATTCATGATGTGGAAATTTTAAATCCATTCCGCCTCCATGAATATCGAAACTTTCTCCTAGATACTTCTTACTCATTACAGAACATTCTAAGTGCCAACCAGGAAAACCATCACTCCAAGGAGAGGGCCACCGCATAATGTGTCTCTCGTCAGCTTTTTTCCAAAGTGCAAAATCTTGTGGATTTTTCTTATCTGATTGTCCGTCTAAAGAACGGGTGTTATGAATTAAATCTTCTACTTTTCTTCCAGAAAGAATACCATAATGTTCTTTTTTATTGTATTCTAATACATCAAAATACACAGAACCATTCACTTCATAGGCAAAACCCTTATCCATGATCTCTTTAATCATTTCTATCTGTTCTACAATATGACCCGTTGCAGTGGGCTCTATACTTGGTGGTAAAAAGTTGTAATTTTTTAAAACATCATGAAAGTCTACCGTATAACGTTGAACAACTTCCATCGGTTCAATTTGTTCTAATCGGGCTTTTTTGGCAATTCTATCCTCCCCTTCATCTGCATCATTTTCTAAATGACCTGCATCTGTAATATTACGCACATAACGCACTTTATACCCTAAATGTAATAGGTATCTATACACAACATCAAAGAACATAAAGGTTCTAACATTTCCTAAATGTGCATTGCTGTATACGGTAGGCCCACAAACATACATTCCTACATATCCGTCTGTTATTGTTTTAAAATCCTCTTTTTTCTTCGTTAGAGAATTGTATACTTTAAGTTGATTTCCTTTATAGAGTTCCATTAAAAAAGTGACTGTTTACAGGGGATAAATATAGGTACTTTAAAGAGAATAGCGAAATGGAATTTTGTAGAATTTTTGTAAATTTAAAACAATCAATTTTAAGAGAATTTAAAGGAAATTATCTTGGGTTGTATTACACAATTTACAAAATAAGCACTCAAGCTTGTCTGAATTAAAATAAATTAAAAGTTAAAAAGCTTCAAAGAGGGAAGTATGATATTTTTGTTTAAATTTACATATCAACAATTATTAATGACTAAAAAAAAAACTTCTTTACAAGTAAAAATTGGTGTTTCTCAACCAGAAACTACCAGCAAACTAAGTGCTGAAAAAATAAAAATTAACAGACTAAAACAAAATTCGGTAGCTGATTTTGTATCCAAAATTTTAGAAGGAAATAGTACTTTTTTAAGTCGTGCTATAACTTTGGTAGAGAGTACAAATACAAGGCATCAAGAAAAAGCAACCAAAATTTTAGAATGTTGCTTACCCCATGCAAACAACTCTACAAGAATAGGAATTACTGGAGTTCCTGGGGTTGGAAAAAGTACATTTATTGAAGCTTTCGGAAAACATTTAACAGCGCAAGGCAAAAAAGTCGCTGTGCTCGCTGTTGACCCAAGTAGCTCTGTAAACAAAGGTTCTATTTTAGGAGATAAAACAAGAATGGAACAATTAGTAACTGATAAAAATGCATTTATAAGGCCTTCTCCTTCAGGAAATTCTTTGGGTGGCGTTGCGCAAAAAACACGTGAAAGTATCATTCTTTGTGAAGCTGCCGGTTTTGACACGATTATTATTGAAACTGTTGGCGTTGGGCAATCTGAAACTGTCGTTCATTCTATGGTCGACTTTTTTTTATTATTAAAATTGGCTGGTGCTGGTGATGAATTGCAAGGAATCAAACGTGGGATTATAGAAATGGCAGATGCTATTGTTATTAATAAAGCGGACGGTGAGAACGAAAAAAATGCAAAAATTGCCAAAATTGAATTTAATAGAGCATTGCACTTATATCCTATAAAAGAAAGCAAATGGCAACCGAAAGTGCTTACTTCAAGTGCACTTTATAATATAGGTATTTCAGAAATTAATTCTATGATTGCCAATTATATTTCTTTAACAAAAGAAAATAATTTTTTTCAACAAAAAAGAAGTAAGCAAAATACTTTTTGGCTTTTGTCTTCAATTGAGCAACAACTTAAAGCTAATTTTTTTCAAAATCCAAAAATTAAAAAAGCACTTTCAGAAGAAATTAAAAATATAGAAAACGGAAAAACAACTCCTTTCAATGCTGCTAAAAGGGTCTTAAAATTATAACGAATTTATCTCTAAACTTAAAAAAGAATATTAACTGTGTTCTAATATAAATCGTTAAAATGAAGGTTATTATAAAAGAAACTATCGAAAATAGTGGGGTCAACTAATATTGCTCCAAATTTTAGAGTTTTTAGAAAGTTCTAAAAACGCCTTATTTATAGGAGCATTTTCTGGTTTAGAAAGGTTGCCATCTTCTTGCAATAAAGAAATTGCTGTATTTCTTGCAGCTACTAATATTTGGGTATCTTTTACAACATCCGCAATTTTTAAATTTAAAACACCACTTTGTTGTGTTCCCATTAAATTCCCTGGACCCCGTAATTTTAAATCTACTTCTGCAATTTTAAACCCATCTGTGGTTTCTACCATGGTTTTTAAACGAGTTTTTCCTTCTTCAGAAAGCTTATAAGAAGAAAGTAAAACACAATAACTTTGGTCGGCTCCTCTTCCTACTCTTCCTCTTAATTGATGCAATTGCGACAATCCAAATCGTTCTGAACTTTCAATAATCATCACACTTGCATTAGGAACATTTACCCCAACTTCAATGACGGTTGTTGCTACCATAATCTGAGTTTCACCTTTTACAAAACGTTGCATTTCATATTCTTTATCTGCAGGTTTCATTTGTCCGTGAACAATGCTTATTTGGTATTTAGGAGTAGGAAATTCTCTAGAAACACTCTCATAACCGTCCATTAAATCCTTATAATCCATCACTTCAGATTCTTGAATCAATGGATAAACAATGTATACCTGTCTCCCTTTTTTAATTTCATCTTTCATAAATTTAAAAACAGACAATCGATTGCTATCAAATCGATGAACCGTTTTCACCTCTTTTCTCCCTGGAGGTAATTCATCAATAACAGAAATGTCTAGATCTCCATATACAGACATCGCCAATGTTCTTGGAATTGGAGTCGCTGTCATTACTAAAATATGAGGTACAGTCGTATTTTTTTTCCACAATTTTGATCTTTGTGCAACTCCAAATCTGTGCTGTTCATCAATAATTGCTATTCCTAGATTTTTAAATTGTACTTTATCTTCCAATAAAGCGTGTGTTCCAATCAAAATATCTAAGGTTCCATCTTCTAGATTTTGATGTATTTCTCTTCGCTTTTTTGTTTTTACAGAACCTGTTAATAAATCAATATTTAAATCCATCGTTTCTAAAAGCTCAGAAATTGCGTGATAATGCTGTGTTGCTAAAATTTCTGTTGGCGCCATAATGGTGGCTTGAAAACCATTATCGATAGCCAAAAGCATAGACAATAGGGCAACTATTGTTTTACCTGAACCAACGTCACCTTGCAAAAGGCGATTCATATGTGCGCCAGAAGCAACATCTTTTCTAATTTCTTTCAACACTCTTTTTTGAGCATTGGTTAAATCGAATGGCAAACGATTGCTATAAAAATCATTAAAATTAGCACCAACATTTTCAAAAATAAAGCCTTTTATCTTTGTTTTGTTGATGAGTTTTTTTCTTAACAATTGCAACTGAATAAAAAATAATTCTTCAAATTTTAATCTGTTTTGTGCTTTGGCTAAATTTTCTTGACTTTTAGGAAAATGAGCATTTAATAAAGCATCACGTTTCGATATCATTTTAAAATCCTCAATAATTTCTTTTGATAAAGTTTCTTCCATTTTATCATAAAACTGTTGCAATAAATTTTGAATATAAGTTCGAACTAATTTATTAGAAACACCAGAATTTGTCAATTTTTCTGTAGATGTATATACAGGTTGCATTTTAGTTTGCAACTTTTTTTTGTATTCTGTAACCAGTTCCATTTCTGGATGCGGTATACTAAAACTTCCTTTGTAATGATTCAATTTTCCAAAAACAACATACGGTTGGTTCATTTTTAGTGAATCTTTAATCCATTTTTGCCCCTTAAACCAAACAAGTTCCATCGTTCCTGTAGCATCTTGAAAGGTTGCCACTAATCTACTCCCTCTTTTTTGAGCAACAGACTTTACACCTGTAATTTTACCAACAATTTGGACTTCAGAAGAATTTGGCTGTAACTCCTTTATGGAATAAAAAGTAGTTTTATCAATATATCTAAAAGGAAAAAAGTTCAGTAAATCATTGCATGTTTTGATGCCCAACTCTGTATACAAAAGCGTTGCTCTTTGTACACTAATTCCTTTTATGTATGTTATTGGATAACTTAAATTCAATTTAGAAAGATATGAATAACGAAAATACAAAATACCTTTTATTTGACGTATCTTTGCAGACTATTATAATTTAAAAATGAGATTACACAGAAATTTAACGTTTGCAGTTATAGACAGCATTAGAGATATATTTAACGAAGGTGTTTATGCCGATAAAGCTGTTGAAAAAGCATTAAAACGTGATAAACGTTGGGGTGCAAGAGATCGCAAGTTTGTTGCAGAAACAATTTACGATATTGTACGTTGGAACAGATTGTATGCAGAAATTGCCGAAGTAAAGGCACCTTATGATAGAGATAATATCTGGAGATTGTTTTCTGTATGGTGCATTTTAAGAGGAATCGCATTACCAGACTGGAATCAAGTTGGAGATGTGCCTGAGAGAAGAATCAAAGGTCGTTTTGCAGAGTTGTCCAGAACCAGAAAATTTAGAGAATCTATTCCTGATTGGATGGATGAGCTTTGTGTTGCAGAATTAGGTGAAGAACTTTGGACCAAAGAAATTGCTGCTTTAAATCAACAAGCAAAAGTAATTTTAAGAACAAATACACTAAACGTTTCAAGAGAAATTCTTCAAAAAAAGTTACATTCAGAAAACGTAATTACAGAATTTGTTCCGCATCATGCAGACGCTTTAGTTTTACCTGAAAGAGCAAATGTATTTAAAACAGAAGCGTTTCATAAGGGCTATTTCGAAGTTCAAGACGCTTCTTCTCAACTAGTTGCTGCATATTTAGATGTAAAACCTGGCATGAAAGTAGTTGATACCTGTGCAGGAGCCGGTGGTAAAACGCTTCATTTATCAGCTTTAATGGAAAATAAAGGACAGATTATTGCCATGGACATTTACGAGAGTAAGCTACGTAAATTAAAAGCAAGAGCAAAAAGAAACAAAGCACATAATATTGATATGCGTGTTATTGATTCTACAAAACCAATTAAAAAACTACATGGCAAAGCAGACAGAGTTTTAATTGATGCTCCATGCTCTGGTTTGGGTGTAATTCGAAGAAACCCAGATTCTAAATGGAAATTACAGCCCGAATTTATAGACAATATCAAAAAAGTTCAACAAGAAATATTACAGAGTTATTCTAAAATGCTAAAACCTGGTGGAAAAATGGTGTATGCCACCTGTTCTATTTTACCATCAGAAAATCAAAATCAAATACATACTTTCTTAACATCCGATGCAGGAAAAGACTTTACCTTGGTTTCAGATAAAAAAGTATTCGCACATATTTCTGGTTTCGACGGATTTTACATGGCCCTTTTAGAGAGAAAATAAATGGCTATATTTAAAGTCCCTTATAATGTTTAAATTACATCAAACAAAAATCTATTTTTTTTAAAATTTAATACCCAAAAAATGATAAAAAAATTAATCCTACTAATATTTATTAGTTCTTTTTCAGTCTCTTTTTCACAAGAATCATACTACAATGATGTAGATTTAACTTTGTATGGAACGCAACTTAAAGAGGCATTGGCAACAAAAATAATAGCAACGCATACACAAGTATTAGAATATACAAGTGGGAGACCAGATGTTTGGGATGCTACGAAAGCAACAGATGAAAACCCAAATAACCCCAATGAAGTTATTTTATTTTATGGTTGGGAAAATGGTTCTGACCAAGACAATACAAATGACAGAACAAGAAGTAAAAGTTTACAAGACTCTGGAAACGGAGCAACTTTCGTTTGGAATAGAGAACATGTATTCCCTAAATCTTTAGCAAACCCTATTTTAGATACAGACATTCCAGGACCTGCAACAGATGCGCATCATTTAAGAGCTGCGGATAGAAGTAGAAATTCGGCAAGAAATAATAGAAAATATGGCCGAGGAACTGGTACTTCTAAGTATTCAACTTTAGACTCGCATGAAGGTTTAGATGGCCCTAATACTGCTGCTTGGTATCCTGGAGATGAATGGAAAGGAGATGCTGCAAGAATGATTATGTATATGTACATGCACTATGGCTCTGTCTGTTTACCAACCGCTGTTGGTGTTGGTAGTAAACAATTTACACCAGATGAAATGATAGACTTATTCCTAAAATGGAATGTTGAAGACCCTGTTTCTGATATTGAAAAAGGAAGAAATACCTACCATGGAAATACGTCGAATAACGCAGCTCAAGGAAATAGAAATCCTTTTATAGACAACCCGTATTTAGCGACCAGAATTTGGGGTGGAGATTCTGCAGAAGACAGATGGGGTAT
>Ga0209092_10000470_pt1 | contig 39444 bp, 41 predicted proteins | sample FraStrMetagenome_FD_187446 | JGI IMG/M metagenome (GOLD analysis project Ga0209092, IMG submission 187446) | Marine eukaryotic phytoplankton communities from Arctic Ocean - Fram Strait ARC3M Metagenome (SPAdes) (version 2) | ecosystem: Environmental > Aquatic > Marine > Oceanic | place: Fram...
CAGGGGTGAATACTTAGGTGATCTTGGTGTAATCAGGGGTGAATACTTAGGTGATCTTGGTGTTACTTATGTCCCGATTTGTAATGAATAGATAACACCCTTGACCATCAATTATCAGACACACCCAAGATATCACAGCAGTTCAAGCCTGATCATCAACGGATAATACATCCGATGACCTACGATCCCTAGTGATATCAATGACTTAGGTCGTATACGCTGGTACTTTAGGGACTCCTAGCCCAGATTCTGACCCCCACTGCCTAAACTAATCAATGGTTTCAAATAATGACCTTAAAGGGTTCTTCTTGTTGTTGTTGTTATTAGGCTTTCAAGAGAAGCTACCCAGATTCAACACAAGACACTGCATAGGTATTAACCAATGGAAAACACATCAACCAAGCACATCAGTAAGCTGGACGTAGATCAACCTTCCGGTAGTGATGCTATCAGTGAGGCAGACGATCATCTAAGATTCATCAAAGACTGTATTAAGCAGACCTTCTCAGGTATCACCGCAGCAGGCTCAGGTAACGTAACTGCTGCATCCTCAGATCTAAACAAGCTTGAGGGATACACAGGTACGACTGGTGATTTAAACACCATAGCCGGTGCTGTATCCTCAGGTCTTACTACCTCAGATATTGCTAAGCTTGCGGGTGTAAGTGCCACTGCTGCCCAGCTTAATAATACAGCTAATATACCAGCGAATACGAATACTGCCTTAGGTGCTAAGGCTCCCCTAGCTTCTCCTGCGCTTACTGGGAATCCTACAGCTCCTACACAAGCCTCTAGTGATAACTCAACTAAGATTGCTACTACGGCGTATGTTACAGCCAAGACATCAGGTATACCCACCAGTGCTAACCTAGCTGCTACCAATGCTGCTGTAGCCCTTAAAGCTAACAAGGCTTCTCCTGCGCTTACTGGGAATCCTACAGCTCCTACACAGGGTGCTGGTAATAATAGTACTCGGATTGCTACAACTGCCTTTGTTGCGGGTTCCTTAGGTGCTAAGGCTCCTCTAGCTTCTCCTGCGCTTACTGGGACTCCTACAGCTCCTACAGCAGCCTCTAGTGATGACTCAACTAAGATTGCTACTACTGCTTTTGTTAAAGCCAATGTAACCACTCAGGTAGCCTCTAGTATGACAGGGCTTGTATCCTTCAATGGTTCCACGGGTATTCTATCCATAGCACAAGTATAGGGCGGTAGATAATCATGGGTGTCAACACAGACGGTCGCACAAACAAGATCAATGTAAGCGGTACTACCCAAGTGGTCGAGGGTGTACAGTTGTTTCGCTCTATAGACGATATCCTCCTAGCGTCAGGTCATATATCCAGCACTCACTGGCCTCTACTTACGCAAGCTAATAAACAAGACGCTGTTGAGGGTACTGGGGCTTATGGATTACCTGCCTCAGAGGGTAGCTGGGTTAGAGCTGCTTCTACTGATAACACGCTTATTAATAGCCTATCGGACACTACAGGTAGCGTCTACGGTACTTGGGCTAAAAGAGACACCAGCGCTGAGCCTATCGATAAAATCAACTATGCCGGTAATCAGGTGTGGGCTAGAAGAAAGCCTATTCACGGTCAGAGTGACCAGCCTATTACGTTACCGTACACGATCTCTAGTGCGTCAAGCCAACCGTGTTTTATACCACGAGGCATAATGACGTACACCTCTGGTGGTGGACTACCTATAAAGCTACCTGCGCCTGTGACCTATGATGCTGGTCAACGCGAGTTTCAAACTCATACTGCTAATGCTAATTATTACGCTCCGTGGGCCAGCTTAGCAATTTTCCAAAGTAACCCTAGCTTAAACAGTTACTTTTTCAGCACACGCTTTAATACATCAGAGATAGATCTAAGTGGTTCTAGTTTAGGGGGCAGTGGCTCCGTGAACCTGACCTTTACCGATATTATCTCCAAAACCAGATCAACTGGGACTGCCTACAATCAGTTTGGTTATGGCTCTTATCACAATAGCGTAAACACTACAGCAGCCGCTTCGGAAAGTACGCTAGACCCGACACTGGATGCTTACCCAGTCTCCACTGTATTAGTGTGGACTTATGGCGATATCACAGGAAGCAAGACCCACACTGGGCATAAAATTAACGACATCAGCCATACCTCAAGTACTCAAAAGTACCTCAATGATATGCTTTGCCTATCTCTTATTAAAACCAATATCCCTTGGTCAGAGATCAATAAAGTACATTTAGCTGAGAATGCCACAAGACAGGCGAGCATCAATAATTATGGTACTGGCGGCGTATTTTGTCGAATGGTGATATTAAATGGGAACTACGATATTGACCAAGAAGTATGGGACTATGGTGGTGAAAGCGTATATGCCTCTAACCATACATCGATCCCTTCCCAAAGCGGTAGTATCAGCAGAGGCTATTCCTCATCACAGGCTAACGGTCATGAGTTTTATCTAATCGGAGGTCAGGAGTCAGGCGGTTCTTTTAACGAGCGCTCCAATGACGAAGAAGAAGATACAAGTGACTTTGTAAGGGATCGCCAGCGTGTTTACCTTGCAGATCCTGCTAGGTATGGCAACAACTCCCTGACGAGAGCTGTGGATTCTAATTACATTCAATTAGGGGGAGGAAATCGTAAGGTTTTTACCAATCTCATACATAACACTAAATCTACCTTTAGCTGGAATTACACATATAATGACGGTTATTATACGGCTGACGACGCTAATGATCGTAAAACAGCCTGTGTGAGAATCAAGTTTAACTCAGACCAGTACTCTAGCATTTAAACTCAGGAAATAACTATGGCTATACTGCCCGTAAGAAACTTAGGCACTGCTGGAGTTGTAACTGACATAGAACCATACAACCTGCCTATTCAGGCATTCTCAAGAGCTGACAATGTAGTATTCGAGGATGGTAAAGCTAAACGTGCGCCTATCTTTAAGAAAATGTTCTCAGGTACTGGAGAGTATCAGTCGGCAGCTTTTGCTACTCAATCAGCTTCGTCAGGCACGGATGAGTTCTTTGTCTGCGATAGAAGCTACAATATAGCAAAGTGGGCGTTTCCTACGTTTGTTAATGTTCCTCAGGTATACTCGACTACTTACCTACAACCTGATGTCAATCCAGCAGCAGATACTGTTCCTGTTTCTTCTACTACTTTGGCTGAGGTTGTATACTTTAATAAGCCTGACCGTAGGCCAATCTATAAACTGCCTGACGAAGACTTTTTCCGTGAGCTTCACCCTAAAGACTCAGGAACTGCTGCCAGTGGTGTGGCCTCCTCGTGGGGAAGCTTAACCGATGTCTGGAAGTGCAACACATTACGCTCATACGGCGACTTCTTACTTGCGCTGAACGTACAGGAAGGTAGTGACGTATACCCAGCACGAGTGCGCTGGTGTGACCCTGTGTTAAACGCAAGTGCAGCTCTTACTTGGGATGCATCTGACCCTACTACGCTGGCTGGTTTTAATGATCTTGTGCAAATCGAGGGCGGTATCGTTGATGGCCTATCGCTAGGTAGTCAGTTCGTTATCTACAGTAAAGACCAAGTCTGGCTGATGGAATTCGTTGGTGGTCAATTCGTGTTTAACTTCAGACGCTTATTTACTGGCGCAGGTATCATAAACGCTAACGCTGTCTGCGAGGTTGATAATAATCACTATGTGTTTGGCCCTGATGATATCTATATCCACAACGGTACTCAGAAAGAAAGTATTGCCAAAGGGAAAGTTAGAGACTTTATTTACGGAGGTCTAAACACTGATAAAAAACACGTTACCTTTGTTCACCATGATGTACGCTTTAAAAAGATCATGTTCTGTTATAACTCACAAGACGCTAACGTAAAGTACACCAACGCTACTCATTGCAACAAAGCGGCGGTCTACAGTTATAGTGAGGGCACTTGGTCGTTCATGGATTTACCTAATCTGACGTGTGCAGGTGTTGGTAACCTTAACTCTCAGATTACATATGATACTGATGAAGGAACCGCTAATGCTCCCACCTATGAATCTCTTGGCGGTACTTACTTAGATTCAGCAGGTTCTTACGCTCGCCAGTCTATCTTTGCCAACAGAATACTTAGAGCTGAAACCACAACTACGGATGACACTACCGTGTATCCGGTTACAGATTCTGGATCATCTAATACCTTAAACTACGTTAGTCTAGGCGTAGGTACTGATGTTGCGTCTGTTTTCCAATCTGGCGACACAATACTCGTTAGCGGGTTTACTGGGGCAGGTATAGCTGCAAATGGTACTTTTGTTGTTACCACGATGACTAATGATAGCATTCGATACGCTAAGCCATCAGCGCTAACTACTCTTCAGGGTGTCGATTATCCAAATGCCACTGTTACTAAGGTTTCCGATAACCCTCTACAATACCCACCTTCGTTGGTTAACTCGTATCATGGCCTCACAGAGACTCTATTGATAACTATGGATTCAATCTCTGATCCTGCTGTAGTTGCTGCATATGACTCCACGTTAAATTCAGTCGCAGTTCTTGAGCGTAAAGGTATCGACTTAGATGAAACAGGCCAGGAGCTTCGTAGCTACAAGAACCTTAAGAACATCTACCCGCAGATGGTCAGCTCTGATGAAAGTCAGCCGAATAACAGCTCTTATGTTACCTTTAGCATAGGCGCTGCTGATTTACCTAACAACACGCCGAACTACTCTACGATAACTAACTTTCAGCCTTCGCAGATGTATCAGTTAAACACACGAGCAAGCGGTAGATATCTAAGCTACAAGGTAGAAACACCTGACCCTCGGACGTACTTTTCTTTAACGGGATTCGATGCTGATTTTGTAGCAACATCTAAGAGGTAACTATGGCTATCAATGATAAGACAGATAGCTTCGTGATTAAGTACTCACGGGGCGTATATCCTACTGTTGTCGCAGATACACCAAGGTTCCTGCAAAATGAATTTTTGCGACTTGAAGCATTTTCAAATGCAGCTACCGAAGCAACGATACAAGTCTCTGATAGGGCTATAGTTAACCCTAAGAGAGGCATGGTTCGTTATGCTGTAGATCCTTGGTTTCCTGTCGCAAGCGTAACATCTGGAGACACTGGCCTCGTGGTCTACACAGGCAGTGCATGGGCATTAGTATGAGCAATTTAATAAATCCTTACATCAGTAACTCGTTAACGACAGCCGCTAATGCTGAAGAGTACAACAAGTTTCTGACAGCGTTTAACAAAGAGAAAGAGTTTAAAGCTAAAGTTACTGCTTTTGAAGAGGCTTTATTAGATGTCGAAGGTGCTAAAGTTCAAGAAGAAAGTTATGCATCAATGCCTGTCAGTCATAAGTTTGCTGACGGTCTTTATATCCGTGAGTGGGAGTCACCTCCAGATCAAATAGTTGTTACTGAGATACATAAAGTCAGTAACCCTATTTTCCTTATGGAAGGTGATGTAACACTTTTAACTGAAGTAGGTGCAGAGAGGGTAACACCTCCTTGGTACACTATTACCTCAGCAGGTACTCGACGTATTTTATATACACATACAAAAACAAAGTTTGTAACCGTTACTAGAAGCGATCACTTAGACGCTACTAGCTTACGGGAAAAATTAACTTACGGTGATTATTCCGAAGTAATTAAAGACTTTCCAGAAATAGAACAGATAGCCAAGTTTATAAAGGCTTTGGAGAAATAATATGGCATGGGTAGCAACAGCAGTAGTCGGTGGTGCAGTAATTGGAGGAGTAGCTTCAAGCAACGCAGCCGGTAAAGCCGCAGACGCACAAGATCGTGCATCACAGTTAAACTATGACGCAACGATGGCTGGCTTTAACTTATCGAAGCCATACCTTTCTGAGCTGTATGACAACCAGCAAACCCAATACGATCAGATGATTAACAACGGTGCTTATACTGGTCAGACTTTTGCCGGTATGTCTCCTCTTGCTTCCGCTGGTTATGATCAGATGTTTAACCAAGGTGTGGCACAGAGCAACAATGCTGGCTCTATGATGGATACCACTAGCGGGTTCGCTGGTAACGCTGCTAACCTTTATAACAACGCTGCCAACAGTAACGTCCAAGGCGATGCGATGGCTTTCGCAGGTCAAAATGGTATTGGTGGTGCATTAGATTTTGCAAACACAAACAACTCTGCCCAGTCATCAATAGACTTTGGCAAGGCAAACAATAACTTTGCAGACTCATACGATTACGCAAGTAATAACACTGGTGTCCAAGACGCTAATGCCTTTGCAGCAGGTAGCACCAACGTCCAAGATGCTAACGCTTTTGCTGCGGGCAGTACTAACGTACAAGATGCCTTAAACTTTGCTGCAAAAGATGATATGCAGGGCGCTATCGATTATGCCTCTGGCGACCGTCTCGATAGTCTTACAAAAGCTGCAATGCGTGACCCTTACCGCCAACTTACTGAGAGCACGTTAACTGGTATTGATGCCAGCGCATCGGCCTCCGGTAACATGAACAGCTCACGCGCAGGTATTGCAGACGCACTTGCTCAACGCTCTTACGATGACCGCTCTGCTGATGTATCTGCTGGTATCCAAGACAGCTTGATGACTCAGTACACGAATAATCGAGATACCTTAGCGAATAACTATCTTGGCGATAGATCCGAGCAAACTGATCGTTTCACAGATAATAGAAATACCCAAGCCGACACTTATCTGGGCAATCGCAACGACATTGCAAGCGATTACAGGAACGCAGGGGATGCGGCATCAGATAGATACACTGATAGCTCTAACTATCTGTCTGACTCATATCTAACGAACCAAAGTGATCAGAGAAACTTCTACGGCAATACAGAGAACACTCAATACTCTAATATGACGACTGCCAATAATAACATGGGCAACATCTATGGTAATGCGCTTGCTTCTCAGGGCGCAGGTACTCAAGGGATGATTGGCGCAGGTAATGCTTTCGGTACAACTGAGCAAGGCAGGTTGAACTCTGAAATGGCAGACTACAACAGGCAGAATGGTTTTGGAATGGACGTAACTGGTCAATACTCAAATATGTTGAACGGTTTAGCGGTTTCTAACTCCTCGAACCCTAACATCCAAGCTAATATGTACGACCCTACAGCCGCTGGTATCACAGGTGCTATGAGCGGAGGTTACGGGGCATATCAAATGATGGGTAGTCCTAGTCTGTTTGGAGGCGGTGGTAATACAGTACAAGCCACCCAGTACTCAGCAGCTCCTTCTTACGGTCAGACGGACGTTTTCTCAGGTGCGACTATGTCTCCTACGTCTAGTGGCGGTGGTGGCTTCTTCGGTTAATAGCCCCGACTTAACCTTATAAACGAGATAATACATATGCAACCTTATGGAAATATGAGTCCTGCCCTTTTGCAGCGAGCAAACGTAATGCAACAGCAGCGTGACAATAACGTAACGCCTCCTGCGTTATCCTCTCCAGAGCAAGACCCTAAACAGGTAGTCGCTCAAGCACAGGCGATCCTTACGAACCCGCAAGCACCTGTAGAGGCTAAGAACCAAGCAAGCCAGATTATACAGCAGATTACGGCGGGTAACGCCGGAGGCGCACCGCAAGGTCAACCACCTATGTTATCTCAATCGTCTTCTCAGCCGATTATGCCTGAGCGACCTACAGCACCCTCTGCGCCCACTTATGGTGGTAACGTAGGAGCGCAAATGTTTGCCCAGAGTCAGGCCGCAGCAGCACAAGGCGGTAACGCTATGTATGCAGGTATGGCCGCAGGTTATAACCAAGGTAAGCAGTCAGAATACAACGCTGAACTCAATACCTACAAGGCAGAGCAGAAGAAATACGAAGACGGTGTTGCTCGATATAATACTGCCCTACAAAAGCAGAAAACGAAGCAAGAAGGCTTGGCTAAAGCATTAGCACCTCTTGAGACGCAGCTAGGCAAACTTAAAAATGCAAGAGCAAGGCTTGATAAGCAAGGATCAAACATTACTGGTATGGACTGGGAAGACTTCAGTAGGTTTACCGATAAGTTCGGTAAGAGTGATGAAGCTACTCAGCGTGAGATGACCCGTAAGATACTTAAAGACATCGGTGTTGACTATACGCTTCTTAAGATTGCCCAGACTAAAGGTGCTATCTCTGAGAAAGAAATGACTTTATTCGCAAGTCCTCAACCAAGTGCAAACGCTACTGAGGAAGTTTGGAAGTCTTGGTTAGACGGTCAGATCCGAGCAATGGAAATGGTCATGAGTAACCTAGTGGCTATCGAAAACGGTCAAATGGCTCCTTCTCGTGTTGATTACAGTGCTGACATTGCCGGTCTAGGTGTTAGCTCACCTAAGCCAAACAGTGGCGGTGGGAACACATCCTCTGCTCCTGTGGCTGAGCCTCAGACCACTTCAGGTGGCGTTAGTTACACCGTAGAATAAACATCCTCCAAGGAAATTACATGGCTACTTACAAGATCGGCAAGGGGCGTTACACGCTTCCTACAGGCTTGCCTCAAGACGTTTTAGAACAAGCTATAGAAGAGATATACGCCACACACGAAGCCACACGCCAAGGTTCCTTGGGATACTCAGTAGATAACGCTCAGAAGATGTTAGGCAAAGGTGCTGAAGCCTTCGGTCGTTTCACTGGTATCGATGCTGTAGAAAACTACGGCTCTGACGTAGTTGCTCAGCAAGAGAAAGACCTTGAAGAAGGTCGCTATGTATCTGACTACCAAGGAAGCTTCACCGACCAAGAGGGAGCGTTTAAGAAGCTAGGTTGGGCTGGTGAAAAGATCGTAGAAAACCTTGCTACATCAGGCGTAGCTCTAGGTGGATCAGTAGCCGCACTTGCTACTGCTCCGTTCTCTGCTCCAGCAGCAATGCTTATCGGCGGCGGTACTCTTGCAACTAACCTTGTGATGTCTACAGGCGAAGCTGCCTTAGAAGCAGAAGATAAGACAGGCGATTACAGCGCAGGTGGTGCAATAGCCACTGGCGGTATCGTTGCATTCTTAGATCGCTTCGGTGCTAAGATCCCTAAAGATAAAATAGCCAACATGACAGGCAGACAGCTTGTCGATGAGCTTGTAGAAAAAGGCTACACAAAAGCCGCAGGTGAGTTAGTTAAGACTGTTACTAAGAAAGCAGTAAAAGAAGGCGCAACAGAAGCCGCACAAGAAAACGTGATCATGACAGGTGCTGCCCTTCAAGGCGGTGACTACAGTCTCGGTGAGGTGATTAACAAGAATATCGACTCATTCGTTGTAGGCGCAGGAATGGGCGCAGGTCAGTCTGTCGCTTCTGGTGGTGTTAAAAGCCTGATAGGTACTGGTGATGATGTTGCCGGTGAACCTATTCAGCAAGAAACCGCAGCCGCATCTTTTGCTCAACGCTTAGATACAATTGCTAACGAAGGTCAGCCTACTGACGATGGCACAGTTCCGTTTAATCTTAACGATGTAGATCGTATGTCTGACAACGGTGCTAGAGCCGTGATGGACGTAGCCCACACCCGTATTGCTACTGAGATAAAGCAGCTATCTAAGGTTCTACGAGACAAGCTTAGTGGTAAAGAACGTGCTGACTTTGAGAAAGAAATAGGTGCGCTAGGTGAATATGTCGAGATCAAAGATAATGACGTAGTCCTATCTGCCGCAGAGCTACGAAGCAGTAAGAATAAAACTAAGTCAGCAATTACAACAGGCGGTTACAACGCTGTTAGTAATCTTGTTGGTGATACCCGTGAAGGACAAGAGCTTCTTAACCTATTGCGTGAGTCTCAAATACTAACGAGCCTACATAATAAAGGTTACGTTGGCGGTTTAAGCCAATACACCGAAGGTCTAAACCCTTTCCAATCACAGGCTGGATATGGCGACCGTAGCTCTCTTGAGACTGTAGGCCGTCTAGGTCTATCGGCAGCAGCAGGTTCTGCCACAGGTGGTGCAACCGTAGCCGCTCAGTTAGGCGCAGTTGGTGGCGCAAGAGCTGTTGATGCAATGACCGGTAGTCGCTCTCGTGTAAACAAGTTCGTAAACCAGAACAAAGACGGCGCACCTTTAACTGCATCAGGTCAATCGTTCCAAGAAGACCAATTCCAAGCAGAGCAAGATGAAATCGCTAGAAATGCCGCAGAAGAAGCCCAGAAGCAAGCACAAGCTGATGCCGATGCCCAACAACAGTCTCAGAACGCACAGGAAACCGCTGAAGCCAATCGAGTAGCTGGGCAACGCAATGCTCCTCCTACTTTAGAAAGCCCTCAGTGGACGATGGAGACAGCTACAGGCTTAGACAAGAACGGTGTCGCTATGGCACTCCGTATGCTTGAGCGTCTACCAAGTACACCTGTTGGCATTCGTAAAGCTATCGATGGCTACAGAAAGACTGTAGATACAGGCGGTAAGGTTCCAAACTTAAGCCCTCTTATACGTTTCGTAAACTCTACAGCTAATGATAATCCTCAGTTCATCCAGCGAGTAGCTCAACCTGATACAGGTGTAGAGCAGCAGCAGGTACAGGTTGACAAAACAGAAGCTTACAAGCAGACCGAAGGATACCGCAGAGGCATCGAGGCTAACCAGAAAGCTGGTAGCGACCTTAATGCAGCGATGAATGCTGACAAAAGCATTAGCCGTATTGATAAGGCCAAGCTTGGTAATGCGATACAACAGCTTCAGTTGAACTTAGGCGAGAACCCTCTACAGGCAGTACAGAGCATTGTTTCTGATTTGTCTAAGTCTGGTATCTCACAAGAGTTACTACAAAAGTACATCGCTCCTTATGCTGACCGTGTTGCGAGACAGCAGCCGAAGCCTGACGTGCCTACTTTTGATAATCGTGACCCTGCTGCATACAAGGATGCTCAGTTTATTTTACCTGAGCTAAGAGATTCGTTTCTAAATTCATTACCTGAAGATGCGTCCTTTGACGAAGCTATGGATTGGGCTGAAGGTCAGACTCCGAATGTACGCAACTTCTTAAAAGCATTAGAGCGTGATGACTGGCTTGGGTTTGATTACCCAGCACAATCTATAGATGCAGCAATGTCTGAAGAGGCCGATAACTTTAACCTTTCACAAGGCACTAAGTCAGCTTTGGGCAGACTGGTTAACGAGCCTGACATTCCGATGTTAGACGACCGCACTAAGGCTACACCGTCTGCTGAATCTGATCCGTTTAACATCGGCGAAGACATGGGTAGAACCATTCTTGGTATGTACCCAACAGAAGGCGCTACGTCTCCTTTTACGGTTAAAACTAAAGTCGAAGGCATTAAGAAGTTGTTCAGCGAGTTGTACGCCAAGACTACTGGTACAACAGACCCGATTGAGCAAGCACCTGAGAACGTAGATACGGTAGCAAAGACTATAGCTACTGAAGCTATGCGAGCACTTGAAGAAGATAGCACTGCAATTGGTTGGTACGACCGTGTACTAGACAGAGCAATGACTATCTTAGAAATGACTGACCCTGACGTATCGGCAACGCCTGAATTAGAGACTACATTTAAGTATGGTTTAGCTGTTACATCGAATGGTCAGGCTGTTGATGATAACTTTAAATATGCCGTAGACGTTTTTAACTTCTTTAAGCAGAACGGGCGTTTACCTGAGACTAAGAAAGAGTTTAAGCAAGGCGGTAAAAATAACACTGCAATGCTTCAGTCTTTTAAGTTCTTCAACGCTTACACTGACGTTCACAACCGAGGCGGTGTTGAAGAAAGCTTACAAGAGTTCCTTGCTCATGATTTTAGACGAGGTGACCTCGATAAATACATTAAAGGTTTTAACCAAGAGCATGGCACTAAACTTTCAGTCGGTACAAGTGAAAGCGTAGATACAATGATCAAAGGTTCCTATGTAATGGGGCCGAAGATTGGTCAAGGTTTCTACCAAAACCTCACGGGTAACTACGACCCACTAACCACTGATATCTGGTGGATGCGGATGTTTAACCGACATATCGGAAGACCTCTTGAGCCTCGTAAGTCAGAAGCTCACATGAAGAAGTCTAAAGCCACTATTGTCGATAAGATTAAATCAGCCAAGAAAGGCTCAATGCAGTTTGATATCGTCAAAGACGCTTTAAACGTACTAGGTGAAAAGAAAGCTGGACTATATGCTGATAATTCTCGCCTGACACCGTTTTTAAACCAGTTACAAAAGTCTGGTGACAAGTGGTATAAGCAGTATGCGAAAGACAATGGCGTTAACCCTACTTTTGAAAAGGGTAACCTTTACACCTTAGTAAAGACATACAACGCTAACACAGTAGACCAACCGCAAGAAGCTCCAAGTGGCCCTAAAGAGCGTCAGTTCATGAGACAAGTTACGTCTCGTGCTCTTGAACTATTAGCAACTCAGGGTATAGATATAACTACAGCCGACTTTCAGGCGCTTATGTGGTATCCTGAGAAACGTCTGTTTAAGATGATCGGCGTTAAATCAGGTAACGGTTCTGATAACGACTACGAAGACGCAGCAAGGTTATTAGCCTCAAAACAGGGTATTTCTAATGAGCAAATTGAAAAAACACTCTCCAAGTCAGGAAGAGGGGCAGATGGAGTCTCTGGTGGGGCAGTGTCCCGACAACAAGATGGAGGAACTAATACTGGGACTCGGTCGGTTGATGGCTCAACAGAAGCAATCCCAGCCCTCACAATCCCAACCTACGATGACTTCTCCGGCCCTGAAGCTGAAATAAAAGACTTCCCACCAGTTTCAAAAGTTCACTTCGCAAAAGCTAAAGAAGTCCTATCTGGCAAAGCTTTTAACATCGGTAAAGATGGTGACCCGTTAGAACACGGTGTCAATGACCCGTATGTTCTATCTCTTGTCGCTCGTACTTTTGACACTACTATCGAGTATGTAAGCAACCAAGCTGATTTAGATGCGGTCTCTGAACTCTATAATCGCACTAGGATGCCTTACAACCAGCCGTGGTCTGGTAAATTTATACCTAACGGTGACTTTTCGTTAAATGTTAAGGAAAACTATTGGGGATACATACGCTCAGGTGGTGGTATTGCGATTGTAAAAGAGGCAGACGCTAACGAGCAGATGAGGACAGCAACTCACGAGGCTGGTCATGGCATTACGATGTACACCGAAAGTGGTGAATTCGATAAGCCTATTAAAAACCCTATTAACAATCGCAAAGGCCCGAAAAACAGGGAAGAGGTGAGTATACAGGGTAGCTTCCAAGGTTACTTCTTTGACACAATAATGGCAAAACCAAAGAAAGAGCGTGATGCCTTTATCAAAGAGATTACCTATGTCCAGCAGGAGCTAATGTTCTCTACTAAAGATATGAGGGATCAAGGTGAAAGCACTCCTTTCCGAGTAGCCGGTGAATTAGGTGGTTACAAAGATATGCCTTACGGCGAGGGTATGCGATGGAAAAGAAATAACATTAAAGAGAACATGCTAAAGAGGGCCGGTTATGATATGAAGGATATTAGTGCTGAAAAGCTGCGTGACCTTGATAATCATCCAACCTTCAAAAAGCTTATGAAGAAGGCTTTAAAGGATGACACTGAGTACGAGCGTGGTTATTTAATGGATTACGCAGAGTCTATTGTTGACCCTTTCATGTACATCCTGACAGATCCTAAGCAAGCTAAGAAAGACATTCCTAAGTTTTACAAACTGGCTAAGGACTTCTTTAATAGCAGCGGTGGCCCTCTTAAGTTCTTCTCTGCACTTCTTGCGTTAGTCATAGCGACTGAAGAAGAAGAGGAAGAGCGTAACGTCATGGCACAAGGCGCACTCAGTCCTCAAGGGCAGGGCGCATTGGCAATGGTATGACGGATAAGAAGAAGTATCCGCAACGAGCACCCAAGAAGAACTACTTTGCTGAACTCGCTAAAACCGAGGAAGGCAGAGAGTTACGAAAGGCGTGGTCAAACAAGCCCCGTAAGAACGCTGGAAGACCATCTGGCGTTCCTCACGGACATACTAAAGATAGTATTGCCCCTTTACGGGTGAAAGCTAAAGAAGAAGCCAAACGGGTGGTAAAATATATGGAAGACAACGGTGAGAAGTTTGAAGACCACTATGCAAAAGAGGCTATGGAATCTGCGGTTGAGATCATGCGTACCGAAGGTGGTACTCGTGATCGTCTCGCAGCAGCCCGACTTGTGTTAGACTTCACCAAGCAAAAACCAGTGACTAAATCCGATGTCACTGTAGGCAAAGCAGAGGACTTCTTAGCAGGTCTTCTTGCAGAGGAAGAGCATGGACAAACGACTGAAACAGGTGAGAAAGAAACTCTACAGTGACTTTCCTTACTATGCTAAAGCAGCTCTAAGAATTAGAACGAAAGCGGGGCAGATTGAGCCACTGAACCTTAACCCCGCTCAGACTATTCTCGACGAAGCTGTAACAGCACAGATGAAAGCGGACGGTAAAATCCGCATTATCATCTTAAAGGCCCGACAACAGGGATTAAGCACTTACACAGGTGGTTACCTTTACTTCTCAGTATCACAGCAGAAAGCACGAAAGGCGATGGTTATTACTCACCATGCTGATAGTACTCGTGCGCTGTTTGATATGACTAAGAGATATCACGATAACTGCCCAGACGCATTAAAACCCCACACTAAATACTCATCTAGGAAAGAAATAAGCTTTGATGTACTTGATAGCTCATTTGTTGTCGCAACCGCAGGTGGTGACAGCGTTGGTCGAGGAGAAACCCTCACGCACGTCCACTGCTCGGAGCTGGCCTTCTGGCCTAAAAGCTCAGCACCTGATATCTGGAATGGCCTCTTACAGGCCGTACCTAACTCGCCTAACACAGCCGTTTTTGTCGAAAGTACTGCTAATGGCGTTAGTGGTGTTTATTACGATCTCTGGAGAGGGGCTATTGAGGGCAAGAATGGTTTCGTGCCTGTCTTTATCCCTTGGTTCACCGACCCTACCTATAGAGAGAAAGTCTCCGAGAACTTTGAACGAACTCCTGACGAGGAAGACCTTGCAGGACTATATAGCTTAGACAATGAACAGCTCATGTTCAGAAGACGTAAGGTTGCTCAGAATGGCTTAGATCTATTTAAGCAAGAGTATCCAAGCGAACCTGAAGAGGCGTTCTTAACCACTGGTCGCCCTGTGTTTAATCTTGAGTATCTATCAAAGGCAATGAAGAGCACACGAGATGTCGAACAACGACTCGCATTAGAAGCAGGTAAGTTTGAAGACAACAACCGTGGAGAGCTGACGACTTATCGCAAGCACAACACAGGTGAGCAGTATGTAATAGGTGCTGACGTTGCGATGGGTATAAACCAAGGTGACTACAGTGTCGCTCAGGTTCTCGACAGTAAGAAACGACAAGTAGCAGTATGGCGGGGCAGGGTTCACCCTGATTACTTCGCTGAAATACTTCAGGCGTTAGGTTACTACTATAACGAAGCATTGATCATAGTAGAAAACAACGGTCACGGTATTTTAACGTGTACCCGATTGGGGAAGGACTACGCTTATCCTAACTTTTATACTGAAGTACAAATCGATAAAATTACAGATCAAGAAACGGTGAAACTAGGCTTCACAACCACAGCTAAAACAAAACCGCTTATCATCGACCAACTCAGAGCTAGTACAAGAGATGGCGATATCGAGCTTAATGACATGGTAACTATCCGTGAAATGCTGACTTATATCGTATCCAACTCAGGATCGATGGAGGCAGAACACGGCTGCTACGATGACTGCGTTATGGCTTTAGCATTGGCAAACCACGTCCACGAGGGCGCATGGGAGCCTATTGAATCAACCGATGACTATTATCAGGACATGCTCTAATGGCTAAACGAAAAGAATATAAACCAATGTCGGACGCAGAGATCATTGTTCTCGTTGAGAATAATATCAAGCGGTCTGTTGGTTATTACGATAGTGAGATCAGTGCCGAGCGTCAGAAGGTTACCGAGTATTACAACGGTACAAAACCTAAAGCACCCGAAGGTAAAAGCAAGTATATATCAATGGATGTGTATGACGCTGTAGAGTCCATGAAGGCAGCATTACTGGAGACCTTCTCAGCGGGTAGTAAGGTTTGTAGGTTCACACCACAAGGCCCAGAAGACGTTAGAAAGGCAGAGATATGCACTACATACACTGACTACGTCACATTCCGTCAAAACGATCTCATGTCTGTGATGAACCACGTTATTCACGATGGTTTAACCGCTCGTGTTGGCATAGCTAAAGTCTTTTGGGACGAGCGTATCGACCTCGTTGAGGAAGACTACGAAGACTTGATATCTGATGAGTTAGATATGTTACTCGCTCAAGACGGAGTTGCTCTTGTAAATAACGAAGAGGACGACTTCGGTTTCAACTCTGGAACCATCACGGTTGAGCAGGATCGTAGTCAAGTAGCTATCGAAGCTGTTGCCCCTGAAGAGTTTCTCATTGAAGCACAGGCTCGTAGCTTAGACTTCACCTTGATTAACTTCTGCGCCCAGCGCACGGTTAAGACTCTCTCTGATCTACGAGAGATGGGCTTTGACGATGGTCTTATCGATAACATCGGTGATCACGAAGACGTTGAGCATGAAAGCTCACCAGAGATCCTCGCACGTCACGAAGGTGCTGGTGGTACTGTTGGTTTTGACTCTAGCGGTTACCAAGACCAAGTACGTAAAGTCATGGTGTACGAAGCTTACATTAACCTCGACAAAGAAGGCGAAGGTATCGCAAAGCTTTACCGAGTACTCAAGGCTGGTAACAGTCTTCTTGCTTGTGATGCTGTTGATCGTATCCCGTTTGTATCGTTTTCTCCTATTCCTGTTGCTCACGCATTCTATGGTAGTAACTTCGGTCAGAAAGTCATAGCGACACAGAACGCCCGTACAGTGCTTACACGCTCGATCTTAGATCATGCTGCGGTTACTAATGCTCCTCGTTATCTTGTTACTAAGGGCGGTCTTACGAACCCTAAAGAGCTTATCGATAGCCGTGTAGGTGGCTTGGTCAACGTAACACGACCTGACGCTATTATGCCTATGCCGCAAGCACCGCTTAACCCGTTTGTATTCCAGACGATTAAGATGCTTGATGAAGACAAAGAAGATAACACTGGCGTGTCTCGTATGTCGCAAGGCACAAACAAAGACGCAGTGTCGAAGCAGAACTCTGCTGCAATGATCGAGCAGTTAGCTACAATGTCACAACAGCGACAGAAGATTATCGCTAGACACTTTGCTTGTCAGTTTATGAAGCCGTTGTTCTCTGAAGTTTATCAACTATGTGTTGAGAACGAAAACTACGAAAAGATCATTGAAGTTGCTGGTGATTACGTTGAGATCAACCCGTCTACGTTTATCGAGAAGCGTGACATCATGGTTGAGCTTCGCTTAGGCTACGGTGAGCAAGAAAAAGACGCTCAGAAGTTCTTAAGCCTCCACCAGATGTTTTCCCAAGATCCTAAATTAGCACCTATGTATCAAGCACAGAATGCCTATGCTTTGATGAAGGATGCATTGAAGGCTCAGGGTATAATGAATGTCGAGGAGTACTTAACACCTCCTGATCAACTACCTCAGCAGCAACCTGATCCAATGCAGCAAATGCAAGTGCAGATGGCTCAGAAACAGCTTGAGTTATCAGAGCGTCAGACTGTGATTGGCGAAGAGAAGCAGAAGATTGATGCAAAGGCTAAGAAAGCTAAATTTGATCTTGATAACGCTAAATTCACAGAGACCACTGAGGTCGGATTAAATCAGCTTCAGCTTAAAGAGAAACAGTTCGAGCATAAGAAGCAGATTGATATCGCCGAGCTTGAGATCTTAAGAACAGCCGAAGACGTTAGAGGAATAGCTTCACCATAACAGGATAAAGCTTATGTCCGATGTTGAACATTTAAACGACCATAAAGACTTCGTTGAGAGCCGCTCAAGTTATGATGATATGTATAATGAGCTTGAGTCGGTTCTTGAGAAGTTTGACGGCCTTGTCTTCGCTCATGAGAAGGTAGCCGCCTTAGAAACTATTAAGGCACTTGTTATCTTTTCTGAGTGTGTGGACATGGAATAAAACCACTACCAATGGAGAGCATCCAGTAATGAACGAAGAAGAACTAATCGCTTTAGGCGATGACGCAGAGGGCTTGCTTAAAAGCAACTCTTTCAACCGTGTAATCAACTCACTTGTCGATGGGACTTTTCAGACGTTTGTTAACACAAGCCCTGAGGATCACATAGGACGAGAGCGTTCTTACGCACACTATCGAGCACTCGTGGATATTACTAACACACTACACCAGCAGGTTTCGGTGCGTGATGGGATTAATACTAAGAGTGACGAAATTAACGGTAACAACGACCAAGAGGTTTAAAGCACCATGTCTGACAACGTGCCTACTCAAGAAAGAACTGCACTCGATACCGATGATGCGGCAAATGCCCTTTTAGCTAGATGGTCTGACGATGAGAATCTATCAGACGAAAGTGACGAGGCGACAGTTGAAGATTCAGATATAGAGACTCCTGATGAAGAACTGAATGAAGAAGAAACGGAAGTAGAATCCGATGAAGATGATGAAGACCTTGAAGAAGAAGACTCAACCGAAGAAGACGGTGAAGCAGAAGAAGAAGACGAAAGCGAAGAAGTATTAGACCTTTCGGACGACACTAATGTTGATATCGTTGTTGACGGTGAGACTAAGCAAGCATCTATCAAAAGTCTTAAACGGTTATACGGACAAGAAGCTTCACTAACTCGCAAGTCTCAAGAACTCGCTACCCAGCGAAAACAAGCCGATGATGCCGTTGGTAAATCCAATGTCGTACTTCAGCGGATGCTTGAAAAAGCGCAGGAACGGTTTAAGCCTTACCAAGATGTCGATATGCTAGTTGCTAGTAAAACGATGTCTAACGAAGACTTCGCCCTTCTACGTAAAGAAGCGCAGACAGCACAGCAAGACCTCCACTTCCTCCAGCAAGAAGCAGATCAATTCTATGGTCATCTAAAGCAGCAGCAACAGTCTGTTATGCAAGATCAGGCCAAAGAATGTGTAGCTACACTTCAAGAGAAGATGCCTAACTGGAACAACAAACTGTATGACGATATCCGAGCGTATGCCATATCAGAAGGCTTACCTGAGGAACGAGTTAATCAGATCGTTGATCCGAATGTCATCATGACTTTGAATAAGGCTAGGCTTTATGATGAAGGCAAGAAGGTAGCGACTGTTAAGCGCAAGAAAGCAACCGGCAAGAAGTCCATGCGCTCGAAGACTTCTCCTGCTGTTTCTAAAAATGCACTGGCTGCAAAGAAGCAGAAGATAGCAAGAGATAAGATCCGTGCGAGTGGAGGTAACGACTTTGACGATATCGCCTCTGCAATCCTTGGACGCTGGGAAGAATAAAACCAAACCATCTAAATAAGAGAATATATTATGTCAGCTACAAAGTTTACTACATACGATCAAGTCGGTATTAAAGAAGATGTTTCTTCATTGATTACAGACATTTCACCTACGGATACTCCTTTTGTATCTTCACTTAAGAACGAGAAAGTTTCTAGCCGTACATACGAATGGCAAGAAGATGCATTGGATGATGCGGGTGCAAACGCATACGCTGAGGGTGCATCTGCTCCTGCTGCTGCTCAGTCTGCAACTACTATGCAGAACAACACTACACAGATCTTAATGAAGACTGTGAAAGTGTCTGGTACTGCTGATGCGGTTGCTACTCATGGCCGTGCAAAAGAGACTGCTTACCAGCTAGGTAAGAAGCTTAAAGAAATCAAACGTGACTACGAACGTGCTTGCGTTGGTATCGACAATGCTGCTGTAGTTGGTGATGACTCTACACCTGTTGCTCGTGAGTTTAAATCTGCAAGTCAGATGATTTCTCGTGATCTAACTGCTGGTGGAGGTACTACTGATGCATTAACTGAAACTAAGTTACTTGAGTTAGGTCAAGGTTGTTACGAAGCTGGCTCTGAGCCAACTATGTTAATGATCAAACCTGCTGATGCGTTATTGGTTGCTGGTTTCGTTAATACTGCTGCTGGTCGTAACCGTGAGATCCAAGACAGCAAGACTTTGGTTAATGCCATCGAATTGCTAGTGACTCCTTTCGGCGAATACCGAGTTGTTATTAACCGTCACCAAGCAAGCACTCACGCTTTCCTATTAGATCCGACTATGTGGTGTACTACTACATTACGTCCGTTCTCACGAACTCTATTAGCGAAAGATGGCGATTCAGATTCTCACTTAATTGTCGGCGAAGTTGGCTTGAAGCATAAGTCATTCGCAGACGGTGGTATGATTTCTGGCTTAAGCTAATCGTTTAGCAAATTAGTATTGCGGGGGGAGTCGCAGAGGTTGCGCTCTCCTCCTCTGTTCTCCCTGCTTTACTTTTATTAACACCTCCCAATTGGATAGCAAACATGAGTGATTTTAAAGACGCTTTCATGAGCAAACAACTTTTAAACGCTGAATCTGACTTTATCGACATGGATGATAAAAACTTCACCATGAAAAGTGAGCAGGTTATTTCCAGCGCATTCATCGATGATCTACGAGATCAAAGATACGCATCACACGATAGCCGTGAAGGAAACTTTATGAAGGTCGCAAGTATTCCCGTGGTTGTACACGAGAAGTGGCTTCGTGAAGGTTTCGACTTATTCAAAGAAAAGCACAAGACCGTACTAGCGAAACTCAAGTCAGAAAACCTTGATGCATTCATCGCTACCGATAAGAAACTCTAGTAGGAAAACAATATGAACTACGGCGAAATTAGGACACATTTTAAAGAGCTACTAAACCGCACAGATATCACTCCAGCCCTAATCACGAAGTTCATTGAACAAGGTAATCTCAGGATCGCTCGTATGTTGCGTGTACCGGCAATGGAGCATCTTGAGACTTACTCAATGGATTCTGCTGGTACTAAAAAGATAACCGTTCCTAGCGTGTTTCTTGAAACAATTGATTTATATCACAGCGGCGGCAACACCTTAGAGCGTGTACCTATGTCTAAGATGTCTCAGCTACTCTCAAGTGATGTGACTGGTGAACCACGGTATTACTCCCGTGTGCAGGGTGAGTTCTTAATCCACCCATACCCAACATCAGGCACTCTTAGCTTAAGTTACTACGGTGAGTTTGAACCTTTGTATGACAACGGTTTAACTTATGATGCAGCAAACGATGACGCTAACGAAACAACACTCACGAAGATCGCTCCCGATCTACTTATGTATGCGGCGCTAACTTATGCTGCGATGTATTACTTAGATGAACGTGAGCAAGCTTTTGAGACAAAGTACAGAACGCTTCTTGGTGAGATACAGTCTCAGGCTGACGACCAAGAGAGTAGCGGCGGTACACAAGTAATAAACCCAGCTTATGCATACGAGGATTAACCAATGCCTAGCAGCTTTTTCGTAAACAATGGAGGCACGACCGCAGCACGTTCTACAATTGCTGACGATCTTACCGCTTCTTCTAATTCTAAGAGTGACGCACAGAAGCTCGCTATTAACGCTGAAGATGCTCAGTTTACTCTGAGCGATGGCACTACAAATGGTAACTCTGCGCTACACTACAGCGCAAAGGCAGCAGCATCAGCATCCTCTGCATCAGGCTCAGCGTCAACTGCAACTCAACAAGCTGGTCTTGCTAACGATGCAAAGTTAGCCGCACAGACTGCTAAGGCAGAAGCGGTTGTAGCATTCGGTGATAGTGTTCAGCTTACAGGTGATCAGACTATTGCAGGTGCTAAGAGTTTCACGAGTAATGTAGACGTAACAGGTAATGTTGGGGTTGGCACGAGTTCGGCTAGTAGCCCAATTCAAGCAAAGAAATCTACTACTGGTGTCGAGACTATCCTTGACCTTACTGCCGCTACAGGTGCTTACAATCGTGGGCCTGCACTAGACTTCTCAGTAGATTTTTCTGGGGAATATACGGTAGGTCAAATTGCCTCTCAAAACGTAGTTGGTGGCTCAGGTTACGGTGGTATATTAACTTTCTTAACCAATGGGGCATCCGCTGGAACTCTAGCAGAACGTATGCGAATCGACTCGTCAGGCAACGTGCTGGTGGGGACTACCTCTGCTTCAGCAAAAATTACTTCAAGAAACACAGGGGGAACAGCATACTCTGCTGTGATAAACTCAAGTGGGTCTGGTATGCAGGTAACGTCAGAAGGTTCGTCTAACACTATGACTGCGCTTACATTTCGAACAAACTATGGCGCAGTAGGGTCTATTACTTGCGGCTCCGCAACAGCCTACAACACATCATCAGACTATCGCCTAAAGACTGACGCACAGCCAATGACAGGCGCAACAGCTCGTCTCAAGCAACTTAATCCAGTAAACTTCCAATGGATTGCAGACGGTACTCGTGTTGATGGCTTCCTAGCACATGAAGCACAGGCGATTGTACCTGAGTCAGTCACAGGCACTAAGGATGCTATAAAACCAGAGACTTATGAAGTTACTCCAGCAGTAGTTGATGCTGATGGAAACGAGATAACACCGGCTGTTTTAGGTGTGCATGATGTCCCTGACTACCAAGGTATCGACCAAGCTAAACTCGTGCCTCTACTCGTGGCAACCATCCAAGAACTCGAAGCTCGTATCACAGCCCTAGAATCTTAAACTTATTTAAAATCACAGGAATTAACCAATGGTAAACTTACAAGCAGGTGCAATCTTTAAGCCAGCGATGGGCGATGGGTCAAACGGAGTTGTACAAGTCCATACAGATGGCACTAACGATGTTACGTTGTATGGTAGCGTTGATGGTGTCACCTTCACTTTAATCAAAACATATGCGGTAGACACTGACGTTATCGAAGAGGTAGTCTTGTGTCCATTCCTTGCTATCTCTGCTGACACTGCTGCGACTGTAGCGGCTGGAAGTTTAGCTACGACTTCACTTGGCGCATCTACTGTTAAACTGGACGAAACTAGAGGGCGATAGCCATGCTTAAATCGCTGATTAAACCCTTAATAGCTGTACCACCTCAAACGATAGTACGCCCGACCTTCATGGCCTCTGTAGTCGCAAGCTCTCTTATAGACTCTTTCGTTGTAAGCTCTGGCAGTGCAAACGTCTACGGTACTTATCTTCAAGGATACGGTCGGGGCTACATGAACTACACTTATGGTAGCGTTAGTCCGTCAGACAATACTTTTGCGGATGGGTCTACGCACAATGTATATAACGCAGCGCAGGTAAATAACAGATTACAGCTTAACTTTGGGGCGACTAATGATGCACGTTACGCCACTCAAGACTCTACAGCGAATACGGATGCAGCAGCCTTTAAAACTGTTAAGTTATATAACACAGCAACAGAGACTTTACTGACCTCGTATGAAAGAACTGACCTAACTTTTTCATGGCGATTAGTGTATGGGTATGTAAACGGATCAATGACAAATCTGTCCTTTCCGCAGTGGTATCAACCTGCTTATGCAGAGGGTGAAACTCAGCATCAATACTTTGTTCCACAAAGCGGTGCTGGTGCACAAACTATTCGTATAGAATTCTGGAGTTAATATGACACACTTAGTAAAAGAAATAACAAGCATCACTCCAGATGATATTAATCGTTTGTTTGACGCTTCAAGAAATAAAGTATTAGAAGGTACTATACCTTTTGATGGTGAGCTTACTGATTATCAAGCTAGGACATGGCTTACTTCAGACATTCAAGCCATTCTTGTAGATGAGATAGGCGTTCTCTTTGGTTATTATAAAGATGACCATCTGTGCTTTGTTCGTTACGGAGTAGTTAATGACGGTGTCTTAGAGCAGTCTTACTACCTCGCTGGAAACGATGCAGATGGTAGTAGGGCTTACTTATATTCACAAGAGTTTGCTGATGCGCTTAAAGCGTATTACCAAGCTAACTTCACAGCAGTAGACTCGTGGGCAATCGCTGGTAAATCAACAGCTACCTATGAAGAGAACGTACTAAAACCTAACCTATACGAGACAGCAGGTATCACTTACGTCAAAGAAGACTTAACTGACCCAGTGTCTAATATAACTTACGAAAAACGAACGATTACTTTTTAGAGGTTAGGAAATGGATGACCTAAAACAACACGTTGACCGCCTAGAGTGGCGAGTTGATGCACATGACGAACAGTTAAGAACTCTCACAACTCAGGCTGAGGGTCTTAGAGGTATGCTCGACAACATTAACCGAACCTTAATGCAGATTAAGTGGTTAGTAGTGGGAGGAGCTGTTGTTTACTTTGCACAGGAGATGGGATTTTCACAATTCATTAAAGTTATCGGGGGCATATGATTGGTATAACAGATCCTCACTTCAAAGGTATCACTATGAACTACGAGAGACTTAAGCAGACCCTCACACGGCACGAGGGCAAGAAGCATATAATGTACAAGTGCAGTGTCGGAGTTGATACGGTAGGCGTAGGTCATGCAATGACTCAGCCCCTGTCTGACCGTGTGATTGATCTATTGCTCGAAGACGATATCATTATTGCTGTCGAAGACCTTCGCAGAAACGTCCTGTTCTTCGATGACCTCCCTGAGGATGTCCAAGAGGTACTGGTCAACATGAGTTTTAACCTTGGCATCTCACGCTTGTTACACTTTAAGAAGATGTTCGCAGCGATAGCTGAAGAAGACTGGAGTGAAGCGGCTGATCAAGCTCTCGATTCCAAGTGGGCAAAGCAGGTAGGCTCTCGTGCAGAGGAACTCGCTGGAGTTCTCAGGAGACAATCTCATGCTTAATCTCGTGCTACAAGCAGTCTCAGGTGTCGCCGGTAAGTACATGGAGACACGCAAGGTCAAAGCGGAAGCGAAAGCTGCTATAGACACTGCTCAAGTAAAGGCTAGGATCGCTCAGATCGAGCGTCAGGCCTCCGCAGAGGTTGACTACGACATAGAAGCGATGAGGCAGACACAATACTCATGGAAAGACGAAGTGGCCCTTGTGGTCATTCTAGCGCCTTTCGTAGGATCGTTCCTGCCTTGGACTCAGGAGTATGTCGCTCAAGGGTGGATTCACCTGAACCAACACGCGCCTGACTGGTACTCGTATGTGTTTATGGCATCAATTGCCGCAAGCATGGGGATTAGATGGGCGGTAACTCAATTTGGAGCTAGAAAACGATGAAAGGTCAAACAGTACAAGTAGGTGATAAGTTTTACACGCATAAAGATGGGCAGTTTACAGAAATCTCAAAGCCAAGCTATGTGCGTCCTGAAATGGAGCAAGGTATGCTTTCGCAAGGACAAGCGAAGCAAGGTAAGCCTTGTCCCACCTGTGGGCAGCCTCTACCAAGCGGCAACAGCAATGACTTCTATGGTAGAGATGTGAGATTTTAGACTCAGCAGTATGGCGGTAAGAAATAACAGAAAAACAACCGCCCCTCATAAGCATCGATTCATAACTGGATCGGTGTTTTTTCTAGGTCTGTAAGGTGATATCAATTGACCTATTCTATTTGTGTCCACCCTAGTACAAGTGTTGACATTAGATTTTACATCGGTTTATAATGGCTGCGTCCAATGATTTATACCGTTGTAAATTGATTAACAGTCAACTGCTCTACCGCTGAGCTACGCCGGATCATGAATCGTTGGGTAAACTAAGTTCATTGAGGGGTCAATGGACATCATACCAAACGGAGACGCACATCATGAAATATACACCTGTAGAACTCAAAGATTTAATCACTGACGTTGTTGCTGTGCCAATGGGCAAGAAAACTCGCATCGATATCATCCTCAGCACAGGCGAACGTATGACTATTATGAAAGGCAGTGTACGTAAGCCTGTCATGGTTCAGCTTTATGACTCTTGGGTGAATGGCAATGCGTCTTCAGGTGTAGCTAAATACTTCACTTTTGCGAAAAAGGTCGAAAGTTTCAAAGGTTACATAGGCTTTGAGGACACGCACCTCAAAAGCTTCGTTGTTAACTACAACCCAGCTCGTCACACTGTTTAATCAATCTTACGGGGCGAAAGCCCCTCCACGTTGGGAGACGTACAATGATCATTGCAACTAAAAAAGGCATGAGTGATTACACTACTCAAGAACTCTACGAGTATGTTGAGAAAGTAAACGCAAAGTATGAGGCAGCTCCTGCATTTATAAAGCGGACAAGCTTCATGCACTGGAAGAACAACGAAGTCGCAATATGTCGAGAAATTCAGACTAGAGTGTTGGGAGACGTACAATGAACACACTTATAACTTCAGAATTAATCTACGATGCGCTTTCGGGAATAGAGGTTCGCATTCTTAGCTACTTAAACTTGAAGCCTAGTGAGCATAGCATTGGCGGTATGCACCTTAGTAAAAACAATGAGATGGTCGAGCTGGACATCTATAACAAAAGCGGTCGGTACGTTACTGACGCTTATCTCCAAGTATCAGACGTGTTGGGGGTTACACAATGAACCTTCCTCAATTCATCCAAGAAGAAGCCTCACGCCTTTGGGAAGGCAAGCACCTGAAAGACGTTCGATTCCAACTCGGACGCTTCTGTAACTTCAACGGTTACGGCCAGCGTGACCTTGGTGACTTCAAGCCTCGTGACATTCACTTGTTCCAAGACTCGCTGCTTGAGGCTGGTCTTAAGAAGTCTACGGTCAACCGCTACAACTCAGCGATATCCGCTATCTTCAAACACGCTGTCGAAGAGGAGGTGATCAACCACGCTCCTAAGTTCAAATGGTTCAAGACCAAGACTGCTCGGTTGCGCTACTTCACTGACAGCGAGTGCCAGCAAGTCATCGAGCTCTTTGATGCTCATAAGCACTCTTGGATGAAGCAGATGTTTATCATCGGCATCAACACAGGTATGCGCTTAGGCGAGATTACCCAGATCGGTGACACTGCTCCAGTGCAGACCGACCCAGACGGCTCTAAATGGGTCTACCTTCCCGAAACGAAGAACGGTGACGAAAGGTATGTCCCTCTTAATAAAGCCGCTCAGAAGGCGATACAGGAGCTTGGGGGGCGTGTCATAGACCACTACTCCCATCGCACCTTTTATGACACATGGGAAGACTGCCGATACAAGGTAGCCAAGAACGACAAAGAGTTCGTCTTTCACGTATGCCGCCACACCTGTGCGACACGCTTGGCTAACGACCTTGGAGCGCAAACGCTGGTCATCGGTAAGATGCTTGGTCACCGCTCTCAGGCGACTACAGCCAAGTATGTGAAGGCAAAAGGTGCAACTCTGCAAGAGTACGCTAAACTATTAGAGAAAGTAGCTTAATTAAACTGGAGACATATCATGACAGGAAAGGGTAGCGGAAGACGACCATTGAGAGTCGAGTTAAACACGTTCGAGTCCAACTGGGACAAGATCTTTAAAAACAAAGACGAGTACTGTGATGCTCACGACCGGAAGTATGAAGATGGCGATTGTGTCGATTGCATTCAAGCGATTGGCGAAGGTGAGCAGTCGCAGTATCACACGCCTATCCCTAGAGCGATTGTTAAGTCGTTTGGTGGTGATGGACATGGTTGGTCGGTGATCGTAGCGGATGCCTTCCCACACGCCTACAAAGCTTTGGACAGCGACTTTGTCCTTAGCTGCGAGGTGTCGTGGACACACGCTGACAGAGGACACTACAGAGACACTCTGGAGAACCTTGTCGAGTCAAACCATCTTGATCATGAAACAGGTTACTACGAGCCTGTGATGGTTCACCCTGAGACGATCATGGACATCGTAAAGTGGGCAGCGTCTGTAGGTGCTGTGCAGGATCCAACAGAATAATCTTATGACCAGAAAGGTACTAAGAATATCTGAGAAGAATAAAGACCGATATCAAAAGCTTTACTTAGAGTCACAAGCTCACTTTATGACGATCCAGACGTTTGTGGATTGGTATGAAATAAGCAGGGCGCAAGGTCGTAGAATTCTCAGCATTGGGGCAGCGGTTCACAAGGAAAGAACAGGTGAAGCCGTTGATGTTATTGACAACATACATTTATCAAAGGAACAGTTTTGAGCAAACAAGACATGATCGAGATAGCCGCAATACTTACGCTGTCATACATTATCATTACACTAGCGCTACCTGCGTTCATACCACTTATTTAAAATGCGGTACTTGAAGTATATCCGACAACTGGAGAAAGGAAATGAGAACTAAAGCATTAGAAACAGAAGTATTAGACTACCATCTATCAGACGGTATAACCTTTGGTGAGGCTATCAGCTTTTACGATAGCTTCGGTCATCCAGATCTTGATGGTCTGTATGGTTCAGCTCTTAACCAAAAGGAAGCTACCCTGCTGATACATAGAGAAGGATGGCTCCGCTCTTGTATCAAAGATTACAACAATCCCAATGTCCCATCATCAGCTAAAAATAAAACCGCCGAAGAGGTCGGAAGGTATTTCCTTAACAGTGCTTTGAACTACATCCATAGAATTAATGCCGATGATGAATGGCTCAATGATGACTCATAAAGCGTTCAAATTCTGAACTAAAATAGGGCTGGGCATTTGTGTCCACCCTTTGAGATACATCATTGAAGGACATAAGATCTATGACTAAGATTCATGGCACTGAGACAGATGAACTACTGCGTGAGTTCAACGCAATAGATAAAGGACGTGAAAAGTACTTTGACCGAGACGGTAAAGTTACACAGATGTCCATCAAGAATATCCCACATAAGTTAATCAAAGATGCACTACCTATAGTGTCATCAGTACTGAATGAGAATCTTGGCGACCTGACACCAAAAGGCAAGGGTCGTCCTTTTTCATGGGTACAAGATCTATCAAGTGTAGACCTAGACCTCATAAGTTACTTAGGTCTTACCACTTGTATGGATGGCGTTGGTATGCAGAAGTCTATGACTTGGGTACTAACTAAGATCGGTAAACGTATAGAACTGGAGTGCTGGGCTAAAGAGCTGCGTGAGCAAGACGCACGTCTTTTCGAGCGTATAGAGTCTAAGGTTACTAAGGATCACAACTCTGAGAGATACCGATTAAAAGCAGCTACAGCTATTGCTCGTAAAGGTGGTTTTGAGAGATCCAAGTGGTCAGACGAAAGAAGAGTCAAAGCTGCTTCACCAGTATTAAATGCCATCTTAGAGCACTCAGGTGTATTCGAGGTATGGTCTATTGTTAAGTCAGGTAAGACACAGCGTAGTGTTGGACTGACTGGTGATGCTAGTCATTTGATAGCAGAGTTGATGGCAGATGAGTCTTGGTGTCAGCCTGTATTTAGCCCGATGATCGTACCACCTAGACCTTGGGAAGACCTCGACACTGGTTGCTACATCGATGACGCTTTAAGAGCACAGATTGATCTTATTAGGTTTGGTAGTCCTTGGCAGAAGAAAAGCCTTAGAGACAGGGACTTAAGAGATGAACCTTATGTTAGAGCAGTTAATGCTATTCAGGCTACGCCTTTTGTAGTTAACGAGGATATCTTGGATGCAGTAACTTGGGCTTGGCAAGAGGATATTCAGATACCGAGCTTTCCTCGTAAGTCTTACATAGAGCGTCCAGAGTTCCCTGAGAACTGGGATTACTTAGAGACTGTTGATAAGAAGCTTTGGCGTATCACTGCAAGAGATGTAGTGGTTCGTAACCGTCAAATTGATGGCGCTAGAGCAGTAATGGCTCAGGACTTAAACACGGCTAACGAGATGCTGATGTTTGAGGAGTTTTACTTACCGCATAACTTTGACTTCCGTGGTCGTGTGTATCCCATACCTCACTTCAGTCATCACCGTGACAGTCATATAAAAGCGATGTTCTACTTTAAGAATGCTGAAGTAGTTACACCTGAGAGTTCTAAGTGGCTGGCTATACATTTAGCTAACACTGGCGACTTCAATAAGATCAGTAAGCAAGGCTTTGATGAACGTGAGATGTGGGTAGAGTTAAACCGTGACAGCATTATTGGTGTTGCACAGGATTACAAAGCTACCATCGGCTGGTGGTCACAAGCAGACAAACCGTTTGAATTCTTAGCGGCCTGTTTGGAAATGGCAAGTTACTGGCAAGCACAGCAAAACGGTGAAGCGTTTTACTCAGGGTTACCCTTGGCACTCGATGGAACCAACTCAGGCATACAACACTTTAGTGCTCTGGGGCGTAACATCGAAGACGCTAAACTGGTTAACCTAGTACCGGCTGACAAGCCTCAAGACATTTACCAACGTGTAGCCGATGAGGTGAAGTTACAAATTGAAAACGATCCTTGTGCTGAGGCTGATATGTGGAAGGCATATGGCATTAGTCGAAAGACTGTTAAGCGTAACGTGATGACTTATGGTTATTCATCTAAGCAGTTCGGATTCTTTGAGCAACTTCGTGAAGACGTTATGACACCTCTTACTGACAAGGTTTTACTTAAAGAGTTAGCGGTACATCCGTTTGGCGAAGATGCTGGTTACGATGCTGCGAAGTACTTAGCACGTCATAACTGGACTGCTGTCAACGAAGTCATATCATCAGCACAGCAGGGTATGGCATTCTTTCAACAGTTATGTGGCGCACTAGCGCATGAAGGTAAGCACTTTCACTGGGTAACGCCTTCGGGCTTTCCTGCTGCACAGTTTTACCCAGCTAACCGCCACAAGAAGATTAAGCTTTATCTTTACGACCGTGCGGCTGAGATGCCTGTACGTTCTCAGGTAACGCTTAGAGAGTTAGACAGTAGCCGAGTAGACAAGCGTAAAAGCAAGACAGCGATATCACCTAATGTGATCCACTCGCTGGATTCAGCGCATCTTCTCAGAACTGTGCTAGACTGTATCGATGGTGAGGAAGAGCAGATGTCGTTTTTCTTAATACACGACAGCTTTGCTACAACAGCCAATAAGACACAGAAGATGTACGAAGCAATTAGGTCTACGTTCATCGATATTTATGACAGCGAAAGCTGGTACGAAAACTTACTTTCTCAGGCTAAAAGGCAACTGGATAACCCAGACAGTAATCGGGTTCCAGAGCCGCCAGAGATGGGCGAGCTAAACTTAGCTCAGATCGCTGATAGCAAGTACTGCTTCAGCTAACTAACGAGGACGAACCAATGCACCCAAGAGAGCGGGTGTTAGGGGTAGCACTTTTAAAGAAAAACAAGGGAGAGCCTATTCCGTTAGATTTACTAGCGGAGTTGGACAAGTACGGCTTAGACGTATCGGAGTTCGTAGATTTACCACTCGAAACTGATGAGCCTTTTATCACACTAGAAGAGTTTAATTTGGAGACCAACTATGAGCGTACAAAAAGAAACATTTAGCACCCCAGTAGGAACAGCACGATATCCGTGGTTAAAAGAGCCGGACACTGCGTTCGGTCAGCAAGCTTACAAGTGTATGCTTATCTTAAGCCCTGCTGATGCACAGCCTATCATCACTAAGATTGAGGCTATGAAGACACTGTTTGGTTCTAAGGCTGATAAAGCCATGCTGCCTTACGAAGAAGACGCAGAGACTGGTGATATCATTCTCAAGACTAAAACTACTTTCGAGCCGCTGTTCTTTGACAGCCAAGGCAACCCAGTAGTCTCTGGCTCACTCCCTGATATTTGGGGCGGTAGTCAGCTTAAGTTAGGTGGTATGATCTCACCTTGGAATAAGAATGGTAAGATGGGTATCACTTTGCAGCTTGGTAAAGTTATGATTGTTGAAGCTAAAGGGCCGACAGGTGGTGGTGGTTCTGTAGATTCAGGTTTTGAGGCCGTAGAGGGCGGCTTCGTGATGGAAGAGGGTGCAACCTTCGAGGAACCATCATCTGATGCGCCATCGTACCTTTAGAAGTGCGTATGCAAGAGGTTATCGTTCTGGCTTAGAGGACAAAGTAGCGGCACAGATTGAGGGTATGAACTTCCCTGTAATCTACGAGAAGGAAAAGATTAAGTTTATTCATCCAGCTCGTAACGCTACTTACACGCCAGATTTTAAAATCACGCTAGGAGACGGGCAGTGGTTTTACGTTGAAACAAAAGGTATCTTCTCAGTCGCTGACAGGCAGAAACACCTCCTAGTCAGAGAACAGAATCCTGAGATAGAGATCCGGTTCGTATTCAGCAACAGCAGGTCAAAGCTCTACAAGAAAAGCCCAACAAGTTATGCGGATTGGTGCGGAAAGCACGGATTCATGTACGCTGATAAGCTTATCCCAGAGCAATGGTTTTTGTCAGGGTCGTCTCCCACGCCTGACAAGAAGAAGGCTTAAATTACCCCCTCAGATTAAGCCTTGGGAAGGGCGGCACTCAACTTCTAAGAGTGTCGTCCTACTCCCTAAACTAAAACTAAAAACAAGGAGACATTCTCATGCAAGATACAACTGAAGACTCTACATTTATACGACACGAAGCCTGTGAAAACTGCGGCTCAAGTGACGGTAAAGCTTTATATTCAACAGGTAGTACTTATTGTTTCGTATGTGACGACTATGGTCGTGGTGCGAACGATACCTTTGCGCCTACTGCAACACCCGATAAAGTTGCGCCTACTGCAACACCTCAAACAAATTCACAACTATGGGCCGGTACATCTCAGGGTGTCCGTGAACGTGGTTTATCAGAAGAAAGCTGTCGTAAGTTTGGATACCTGACGTGTGTTACAAGCGAAGGCACAGTATGGGCAGCAAACTATAGAAACACAGACGGCTTGATCGTAGCTCAAAAGTTAAGGACTGCTGACAAAACATTCAGCGTTGTTGGCGAAGGTAAGAAGCTTACGTTCTTCGGACAACACTTATGGAACAAAGGCAGGAAGCTCGTGATCACTGAAGGTGAGATCGATGCAATGAGTGTCAGCCAGATGCAAGGGCATAAGTGGCCTACAGTATCATTACCGGCTGGAGCTGCTGGAGCTAAGAGAGCCATCAAAGACAACTGGGATTACCTAGACGGCTTTGAAGAAATCATACTCATGTTTGACATGGATGAGGCTGGTCAGAATGCAGCTCGTGATGTTGCCGAGATGCTCCCGCTGGGTAAATCAAAGATAGCCGCTTTGCCATGTAAAGACGCTAATGATTGTCTAATGCAAGGTAAGACTGCTGATGTAATTAACGCTGTATTCCAAGCAAGAGACTACCGACCTGATGGTATCGTATCAGCGTCAGACCTTCGTGAAGCAATCACGCAGCCTGATGAAGTCTCGACAGTCACATACCCCTTTAAAGAGTTAAACACTATCACGAGAGGATTACGCAAGGGTGAGCTGGTCACGGTCACCGCTGGTAGTGGCATAGGTAAGACAACACTATGCTCAGAGATTGCCATGCACCTGCACAAGTCAGGAGAGCGGCTTGGTATGATCATGCTAGAGGAATCTAACAAGCAAACCTTGCGTAATCTGATCGGGATACACAAAGACGTTAACCTCACAGTTAACCCAGATTCATTATCTAAAGAACAACTGGAAGGAGCATTTGATGAACTATTTGCAGGAGAAAATCAACTCTATCTCTACGACCACTTTGGTTCGACTGAGGTGGATACTATATGTAGCCGCATTCGTTTTCTTCACTCAGTGCTTGATGTTGATTGGATCGTGCTTGATCACATAAGCATAATGATCTCAGGCTTGGCGACTACCGATGAGCGTAAGCTTATTGACTTAGCCATGAGCCGCTTAAGAATGTTAGTACAAGAGCTGGGCATAGGTCTTATCCTAGTCTCTCACTTGAGAAGACCGGAAGGCGACAAAGGTCACGAGGACGGCGCTAAGGTAAGACTGGGTCAGCTTCGTGGTAGTCATGCGATAGCTCAACTGTCTGACATTTGTATATCGATGGGCGTTGATCCAGAAAATCCTAACAGCAACACACGACAGCTCGGTGTCTTAAAGAACCGCTTCACAGGTCAGACAGGGTTCGCTGGTAACATCAGCTACACACCTGAGACCGGTAGATTAATCGATCAAGTATTACAATTTTAACTGGGGGAGAGGGGATGAGATTTGTATTCGATATAGAGACAGACGGTTTAATATCTGAGCTGACTAAGATCCACTGCATAGAGTTGATCCATGTTGAAACTGGGACAGCTTATAGCTTTACACCTGACAATGTTCAGGCAGGTCTTGATATGCTTGAGAAGGCTAACGAGATCATAGGCCACAACATCATTGGCTTTGATATACCTGCTATCCAGAAGCTTAAGCCAGACTGGAAGCCGCAGGGTAAAGTTACAGACACACTGGTGCTATCACAGCTACTCAAGGGTGATATCAAAAACTCAGACTTTGACTACGACAGAGAGTACGGTTTCGGCATAGGCGTTACCACCGGATTACCTAAGCGGTTATGCGGTAGTCACTCTTTGAAAGCTTGGGGCTATCGCCTCAATGAGCACAAAGAAGAGATCCAGACAGATTGGAAAGTGTGGACACCAGAGATGCAGAAGTATTGCGCTCAGGATGTCGCAGTAAATCATAAGCTCTTTAACCACTTCGACACACTTATTAAAGACAGTGAATGGTCTCAGGATTCAATAGATCTTGAGCATCAGGCAGCAGAGCTTTGTTACCGTATTGGCAACAATGGTTGGTCGTTTGATGAGAAGAAAGCCGGTAAGTTATATGCTGAGCTGGCAAAAGAAAGGTCAATACTCGACACCGAGCTACAGACATTATTCGAGCCTTGGGAAGTATCAACATGGTTTACTCCTAAAGCTAACAACAAGCGATACGGTTATGAGAAAGGCGTACCTTTTGAGAAGAAGAAGCCTATTGAATTCAATCCTCAGTCACGCAGACATATCGAACGCTGTCTTAAAGAGAAGTACGGGTGGAAGCCCAAGAAGATGACGAACGGTGGTCACGCCCAGATCGATGAGACGATCTTAGGTGCTCTGCATTATCCTGAAGCTAAGAAGCTGGCTCGTATGTTTCTACTGAACAAACGACTTGGACAACTGGCAGAAGGTAAACAGGCTTGGCTTAAGTTAGCTGATAAAGACGGTCGTATCAGACACCAGATTGTCCCGTGTGGCACAGTAACAGGCCGTGCTGCTCACAGACGACCAAACTTAGGTCAGGTTCCTAGAGCGTCAGCTCCGTTTGGCAAACAGTGCAGGGATCTATTCACAGTGCCTGAGGGCTACTCGCTACTCGGTAGTGACCTCTCTGGTATTGAGCTGAGAATACTGGCGCACTATCTATCGTTTACCGATGGTGGTGCTTACGCAAAGCAGATCCTCAAAGGTGATATCCACACGTTTAATCAGAAAGCCGCAGGTCTTGAAACCCGTGACCAAGCCAAGACGTATATCTATGCGCTTTGCTACGGTGCTGGTGATGCGATGATGGGTAAGATCGTTGGTGGTAACGCTAAAGATGGCAAGAAGCTCAAGGAGAAGTTCTTCAAGAGTATGCCAGCATTCCAAGAGCTACAGAATGGAGTGCAGGGTGCAGTTAGCCGAGGTTGGCTTAAGAGCATCGATGGTCGCAGAGTCAGGCTCAGATCAGCACACAGTGCGCTTAATGCGTTACTACAGTCTGCTGCTGGGTGTGTCTCTAAGCGTTGGATCTGTCTTATTGATGAAGAGTTAAAAGCCCGTGGATTAGACAAGGACTGTTACATGGTCGCTTGGGTTCACGATGAAGTACAAATAGCTGTTAAGGAAGGGCTAGAAGATTATGTCGGTCATCTCACTGGAAGCTGCGCGAAAAAGGTTGGGGAAGAGTTTAATATCCAAATCCCCATCGAGTCAGAATTCTCCTTCGGTAAAACATGGGCAGACTCCCACTAATGCGTATTTTGAGAACCTCGCAATGGAGGCAGTTGCGCACAAGGTCAAGGCAGTTCTCGATGAAGCTTGGCAGGGAAACTTCACTACCAAGTCAGACTTCGCAAGACGAGAAGCCGACTGGATCGGACTTGCCTCCTCTCTCGGATACATCACCGTCCTCGCAAGTGAAGAGTCATGGACAAGATACTGGATGATTACTGAGGAAGGTCTCGCTCAGTTACAGGAAATTAATGTTATTTTATTAGGGGAAGACTATGAAGATTGATGAGTTACTACCAGACGGTCGCATCACTATGTTGATCGATGCTGATATCTACCTGTTCCGTGCCTGTTCCGCTGCTGAATTCGAGCATGATTGGGGTGACGATGTATGGTCACTCACGACTGATCTCAAAGAAGCTCAGGCTTACTTTAAGAAGAGCATCGAAGAGTTCCAGCAGGAGTTAGGCATCGAGGACTTTCTACTGTGCATTACTTCGACTGATAACTTCAGAAAAGACGTACTGCCTGAGTACAAAAGCAACCGCAAAGGACAGCGCAAGCCAGTCGGATATAAAGCTCTCGTTGATTGGGCAAAAGAAGAATATCCCTACTTCATGCTTCCGAAGCTAGAAGCTGACGATGTTATGGGTATTCTCCAGACGACCAAAGGCAAAGAGACCTACATTGTCTCGGATGATAAAGACATGATGACCATAGCAGGTCGTCTGTATCAACCTCAGAAGAAGATTAAGCTTAACCTGACTGAGACAGAAGCTAACCAGTGGTTTTACCGCCAGACGCTCACAGGTGACACTGTGGATGGCTATGCAGGTATCAAAGGTATCGGCCCTAAGAAAGCTGATGGCATCATCGCTAGTAGCTGCACATGGCGCAACGTCGAGGCCACTTATCTCAAGCACGGTTACACTCAGAAAGAAGCGCTACAGCAAGCTAGGTGTGCTCGGATCTGTCGATCTACAGAGTACGATTTAACCACCAACACACTTAAACTATGGGAACCAAGCCATGACGAACATAATTGATAGCCCAGCGCATTACGCATTCTATAACATTGAGCCAATCACTTTCATAATGGGTAACAACCTCCCGTTCTGGAAGGGCAACATCATCAAGTACTGCATGAGAGCAGGTTACAAGCATTATGACGGTCAAGACTCTGTAGAGAGCGAGATAACAGACCTGATGAAGGTCATTCGATACGCTGAGATGCGAATAAACACTCTTGAAGGGAGAAGCCCAAGCCATGACGACGAATAGCGGATTACCAACTGATTACCAAACATTCATTGCAACCTCACGCTACTGTCGCTGGTTGCCTAAGAAGAACCGTAGAGAGACATGGCCCGAAACCGTGGATCGCTTCTCTGAAAACATATTACAGCGAGTATCACTGACCAAAGAAGAGATCGAGGAGTGCCAAGAGGCTATTGTTAACCTTGATGTGATGCCCTCTATGAGAGCCATAATGACCGCTGGTAAGGCAGCAGATAGAGACAACACAAGTATCTACAACTGCTCTTACATGGCTGTAGACAGCACCAGAGCCTTTGACGAGGCTATGTTCATACTATTGTGTGGCACTGGTGTAGGCTTCAGTGTCGAGAAGAAGTACACACAGAAGTTACCACAGGTTCCTAGTGAGTTCCGTGATAACGGTGACGTACTTGTAGTAGCTGACAGCAAAGAAGGCTGGGCTAGGTCATTCCGTAAGCTTATCGCTATGCTTTACACTGGTGATGTACCTAAGTGGGACACAAGCAAGGTAAGACCTGCCGGTGCACGACTTGAGACCTTCGGAGGTAGAGCATCTGGCGCTGGGCCATTGGAGCAACTGTTTGTATATACAATCGACGTGTTCAAAGAAGCAGCCGGTAGAAAGCTCACACCTTTTGAGTGTCATTCGATCATGTGTAAGGTCGGTGAAGTCGTAGTTGTAGGTGGTGTCCGTAGATCAGCAATGATCAGCTTAAGTGACCTGCAAGACGATAAGATGAGATTAGCTAAGAGCGGTAACTGGTGGGAAACACGACCAGAAATGGCACTGGCTAACAACTCGGTAAGCTTTACCCGTAAGCCTGACATGATGTCGTTCCTCGATGAGTGGACAGCGTTGGTCAAGAGTGGCTCAGGTGAAAGAGGTATATTTAACCGTGAAGCCAGCCAGTACCAAGTAGGCAGGTTCGGTAGACGTGATCCAAGCCCTGAGTTCGGTACTAACCCTTGCTCAGAGATCGTACTGCGCCCTAACCAGTTCTGTAACCTATCTGAAGTCGTGGTGAGAGCCAGTGACACAGAAGAAGACCTGAAGCGTAAAGTACGCATTGCAGCCATTCTAGGCACAGTACAGGCCACATTCACTCATATGCCTTACCTTCGTAAGATATGGCAGAAAAACACGTCAGAAGAGGCTTTGTTAGGCCTTAGCCTGACTGGGATCATGGACAATGAGATTACTGCTAATCCTGATGGACAATTCCTTAATGTTCTTAGAGATATATCTGTTTCAGTTAATGCAGAATACGCTGATCGCTTTGGAATACAACGCTCAGCGAGCATCACCTGTGTTAAGCCTTCTGGCACTGTCAGCCAGCTTGTTGATGCTGCTTCTGGTATTCATACACGTCACTCTGAGTACTATATTCGTACTATTCGTGGTGATAAGAAGGATCCTCTCACCAAGCTTATGGTAGACCAAGGCATCCCTGCTGAAGACTGTGTGATGAAGCCTGACACAACGACTGTGTTTAGCTTCCCCGTGAAGTCACCAGACAATGCCATCGTAAGAGACGATAGATCAGCTATTGAGCAACTTGAGACATGGAAGATCTATGCACTTGAGTGGTGTGAACATAAGCCATCCGTGACGATATCCGTGAGAGATCATGAGTGGATGGAGGTAGGAGCTTGGGTGTATAAGCACTTCGATATCATCAGTGGCATTAGCTTCCTACCACACTCCAACCACACCTATCAGCAAGCGCCTTATGAGGAGTGTAACGAGGATGAATACCTGTCACTTAAGGGAGTGATGCCTGAGAAGGTAGACTGGTCACAGCTCAGTCATTACGAGTCTGAGGATAACACCTCAGGGTCACAGACGTTAGCTTGCTCAGGTGACGCTTGCGAAGTGGTTGACCTAACGTAAGCTGTTGTTAACTACTTAATGTTAGCGTTTACGGCCCATAAGTGATTCATTAAAGGAGTAAGGCTATTAGGATAGGATCAGTCAATTGTGTAACAAGAGAGACGATTACTAATGGCCATATTATTTACAGTTAATGAAGGTTGCAGGGTGATACCTACGACCTTCACTAGCCAAGAACCTCCAATGACGATGTAACAAGACATCTAAGAGTGTACCCTAGCCAATCGCAGGTATCACCGCAGCAAAGTAATGAGAACACAGCACAGCGTCAAGATATACCTTGTGCGTCATTACGTATCATAAGAGACAGAAACCTAACCGTAGACCATTTGTGTCCACCCTTAGGAGATAATGCTCTAAGCTCACTCATATGCAACACACCAGCAATAAGACATGAGTATATACATGGGTAATCCATGAGTATGTATTAGGTGTAAGCATGGGTGTAATCATGGGTGAATACTTAGGTGATCTTGGTGTAAGCAGGGGTGAATACTTAGGTGATCTTGGTGTAATCAGGGGTGAATACTTAGGTGATCTTGGTGTTACTTATGTCCCGATTTGTAATGAATAGATAACACCCTTGACCATCAATTATCAGACACACCCA
>Ga0209092_10000471_pt1 | contig 39392 bp, 19 predicted proteins | sample FraStrMetagenome_FD_187446 | JGI IMG/M metagenome (GOLD analysis project Ga0209092, IMG submission 187446) | Marine eukaryotic phytoplankton communities from Arctic Ocean - Fram Strait ARC3M Metagenome (SPAdes) (version 2) | ecosystem: Environmental > Aquatic > Marine > Oceanic | place: Fram...
GGGAAAGAGAGGTGGTGCATATGGGCAATTGTGGAACTAATAAATATAATGACGACAATTACAATAATGGATATTACGATGATGACTATTACAATGAAGAAGATCCACAATCGGACCAGAATACTCATCCACTTCCACAAGATACTGTGAGCAAAATGATGTGTGAAAGCCTGAAAAAGTTGATTGAGAAAACCCTTCGTTTGTTTGTTTAAGTGATGCTCTATTTTGAAAAGGAACATTTATAATGTAAAACATGAACAAGAATTCTTTTATTTGTTCATAACTGAGACACTTTTTTGTTATTTTACCAAAATTAAAGTAACTCTCTTAAATTAGTTGAGGTGCAATATAAGTAACGATAAGGTCTGGAGTTTAAGTTTTATTTTCTATTTAGCTGAGGTTTCTTCTACCCTCCCATTTCATCAGAGAGCATTTTAATTTTTGGATGACAAGTTACCCGCCTCACATCTTAAAATTCTAAGAATTCTTTAAAGTTGATATCGATTGACACTAGTTCAGATCATTCTTAATCTAGGTCTATCCAAGAAACTGTTACAATTCGATTTCGTAGTTGGATTCATAAATTGTAAATTATTTGATTTATCTCACTATTATTGCCGAATAAATTATCACAAATTCACAAACAATTTTTATCTATTTTGACTGCAATAGAATGTTAGGAAAAAGTATAAAATTCATACATTTTTCCCATGTCCTACATTTATTCTTTCATACACTGCACTTTTGATTGATTATGTCCTCGTACGTCTTTTCGCTTTGAGATTGAAGTTACAATATTGCGCACCTTGTCAATTTTGGTTACAGTCATAAAAATCATAATCCAAAATAGAATCAAATCTCGTCAGCTATTTTGCCTCCATTTTTTGAGAAGCATTGAGGAAGATTTTGTGATGATTTCCATTTTGTTTGTTTGTTCGAAGTTTTGAATCATTGCATTCGGGATTATCTAAATAATGGTCTATGAATGGTGTTCATACTTACTCTAATGCTTTTTGTAGTCTAAACATCTCTCACTAGACCTTCATTTTTGCCCCAAGCTTTCGAAGCAATGAATCTAAATGGTAGATCAATATTTAGCCCCATAAAGGCACTGCATTCAAAGTATTCGAGGTTATGTTCTGAAGCAAAATCCATAGCTTCATCAGAAGATACCTCGGCACTGGCATCTACACCCTAAAGGAAACATAGAATATGTAGAATGTTCAAAGAATATCAATATACGGATCTAATATGGGCTTTAAATGTTCTTCAAATGAATGTGCTCGAGAAGTTTCTCTAGATATATACTCACCCCTTCTCGTAAATCGGTCTTGTTTCCAACTAGTAATCCAGTTATCTCATTTTCAATATTATTTGTAGCTCGAACAGATTGAATCCAAATTGAACAACTATGTAGTGATTTACGACGTGTTACGTCAAAAACACAAATGACAAAATTGGCATTTTTCCAATACCTTGAGCTTAATCCTCGCTAGAAAATTGATATGGAATAGACAAAGAATCAATGTAAGCTTTCTTTTGATTTTTTTTAGATATAAAATCATGTGATGCACTGAATAAAGTAACAAACCTGGTGGAAAATACTTTGTCCAGCCATATCGAATAATACCAAATCCACCATTACTCCTCGGTTTTCTGGGATGGCGATTTCTTTAACAAATAAATCTGCTTCGGAAGTGAAGACATAATTTTTTGGAAAATGAGCTCCATTGGAAGTAAGCCATTGCAAAATAGATGTTTTTCCAACTGCTTCATCTCCTACAATGATAACTTTTTCTCGTAGAATGGTTTTCGGAATAAAATTGGAAATCGTAGCACTGATGGATTTGGTTTGTTCAAGATTGTCACTATTGTTACTAACACAATGAATTCCTCGATGTAGGATGTCAGAGGAGAGAATCGTAGGTGATAAATCCATATAATTCATTCTTGAGGTGGATGTCGGTAAAACTGATATTTCTGGATCTTCTGCATTTGGTTGTATTTTGAATGTGCTGAAGCTGAATATAAAAAATATACAAAAATTTCTCAATGTATAATATCCTTTAAGTATAACACACCTTCACGTTTATCCAAGAAAGTTGTATCTTTTGGTAAGAAAGCACAAGTTAGCAAATATAATCGAGTCACTCTGAAATTTCAATCGAATCTCTAATTACTTGATTTGATCGTTGTTTGACTTTTGGAATTTGAAATATTGTTATATAAACTTTAGATATTAGCTGCAAATTATGTCGTATAGTACGATGGAATGGGCATTCAATGGAAATCAAATGGAGAAAATACATTATATAATCCATATGTGTGTAAAGATGTAATATTTAGCGACGATTTCCTGGTCGAAGTTGCTTATCTGGATCTCGAGTGATAAAAATATTTCCTATGAATCCGCCCAATATTCCTGGTCGTGTAGCCGATGCAGATTCTTCATTAGAACTTGAAGTCTCTTCCACCGGATTGTCAGCAGCACATGCCTCTTCTAAACAAGCGACAAAGACAACTTTATCACTAGACGTGTCACACGAGTTCAACGCATCTCTATTACGGCAGGGTTGAAATTCGCATAAGTTTCGAGCATTACAGATGACACCAGCACCAATTCCACAAGGGATTCCTCTGGTCATTTTGGTACATCGATAGGGTCTAGATTGAAAGATGGAATTAAATTCGTCCTGTTTTGAAACATGGACTGCTTGTTCTTCTCCTCCATTGGCGCAATCACAAAATCCATTTTGAACATATGCACAATCGGAGTCAGTCTCGCATTCTTGAAACTGCCTCATTTCATTTCTTGTATATTTTCCATTTCGAATAAGAGTTGTAGGTATAGTAAGTCCCTGAGATGGCGATGTTTGAGAGGGGCTGGGTGTTTCGGTTTCAAATTGTTCCGTTTTGCTAGAATCATCTGATTCGACTTTGCAAGAGTCCAACATACAGTTCTCTAAAGCCTTGGAAGGATCGGGAATTTCACTCGAATTATCATAAAGCGCTTCCCAGTCAACGTTCATACTACATTGACGAGCTTTGCTTTCATCTGCACATGGTCGGAAGCGACATTTAGAATTTTGACAAACATTTCCACCACCAATCCCGCAGGGAATCGGGGACCCAATTTTAGTACATGCTCGTGGTGGTGCTGCATCAAAAATACCTTGTAGAGCAGATGTAAAATCGGAATTGATGGATATTTCTTTTCCACCATTAGCACAATCACAAAGCCCATTATTGAAGGAGACACAATCTGAGTCCTCTGTGCAAGCTTGATATGGGACGAGATCCTTGTCAGACAATTTTCCATTCCTTTGAAGGGCTGGGAGACTGTCTTGAGCATGGGAGAAGTTCATGACATCTTTGGAGAACACTAGTGCCAAGCTCGCCAATGTAATGGGAGAAAAGATATCTCTACGTTTTAATAATAACTTCATTGCAATGATAGACAAGCAATTACTGCATTTACACAATATGAAAGGATTGTAATAGTTGACAAAGTTTCGCTGGAAAGTTTGTTTGGACGGAGTGTATTACTTTTCCGATGAATGAAGGTATGTTGTGGGAATCAATGTCTGTTGATAAATCATTTATTTATCTATTCAATCTTACTATCATTATATATCTGATTCGTGGTCCCTGTAATATAATTGACACTTAAAAACAAAGAACATTTTACTATATAAACAAGAAATTTATTTAGGCTAAATTATCTTATTTAGTTATTTTGTATATTTCAAATTGCGTATTTGGCGGGAATTCCGAAATTATTACTTATAGTGAGTTCAACTGTATCATAATCCTTCTGGTTCCCACTTTCATTTGTAAAGTTTTTTAGATAACGGATAAGAAGGGTATAGGAATGGAAAAAGGCTGAATCTATGTTATGTTATGTTCTGTTATAGTTTTACGTGTTATTTATCCCTACGTACTGCGACGGATTGGAGATCTTCACGCTGCCGAAAAAGAGACGTTACTCTACACTTGTAATTACTGTTTAGAGGCCAGCTGTCTTATATATAGCGCTACGCTATTATTAAGAGGTGACATTAACACTAACTTTCTCAACACTACTGTCCATCCGCGTACTTACCTCCCATACACCTTATACTTTAATATTGTCATGATTTTCCGACTTTCCCGTCTTCCTTGAATTCGTGTTGCGCCGGAGCTCTATTCCTGTCACTCTGAGTGCCACCTTTCGTCTTAGATCTAAGGAGCAATATTGTTCCCCACCCGTATTGCCTTCCAGGCTAGCTTTTCGAATACATGCTTCCACCTCTGTTCCTGCCGCTCGCTCCAAACATATCGTTCGTATCGCTTCCACCGTCCTAAAGCCGCACTCTGATTCCACCTGTGGCCAGCACTTGGTCGTTATCCACGAGAATCTGTCTCTTTTCCCAGTAAAAGCCGATTTGATTTTATCAAACATTTCGCCTCTCGTGTTAGATAGCCCCAATGAATCTAGATGATACCCCCTGTTTCTTCTACCGCGCCTCCAGATCACGATCGTTGACCAATGGCCATTGCCATTACCGCCCCAAAACATTGGAATTATGTAGATTCCTGGTGGTCTCCTGGCGCGAACTTCCCTGGATCGAAACATGCGTCCAAAACGTTCCCAAGGGTCGGTGAGTTTATATGATTGAATCAATATTTTTGCATCTTGATCCGCCAGGAATGTATCTCTCCCAGCGATTGTCCTTGATATTTCAATATCCTTGTCAAGATCGTTGCCCGAGAACAGCTGCCATCTAGTCATCATAAGTGCCTTTTTATTGTTCGACTTTGCCTTCAATGTACTCTCATCCTCACTATCCTCTTTATTGTTTTCCTCTCCTTCTTGGGAATTAGCAAGATTAATGATTTTCCTATCCTCTGCTTCCTTATTCTCTCCTTTGATCTCCTCTAATATTTTCCTCTCGTGAGTAATATCTTCATCCATTAACTTCTTGTTCATCGAGATCCGCATATCCAGACTTTTTGCGCACGTGTCTATCTCATCTTGTATTGAATTTGAATGTGGGGTGTGGCTTTCCTTTATCCTTAATTTGTCCTGCACCTCGGTAATGATCACTCTACAAACCAGTTTATCCTGGTCGCTTATTCTTTTCCCTTTGCTTTTGAATTGTACTTTATTTTTCACTTCCGAATCTGTTTTGGTATTCAGTAGATTCATCAGCGAAATAAAGTTCGGGGAGGATGTTGATTGTTTTTTGATGTTATCCAAAACTTCCTCCCGTGATGTTGGTGATTGTTCCGATGCTATATGATGTAAGTGTTGGGCGCCCTTTTTCATTGCCATTTGCCACTTGCTACATCGTTGACATTGTCTTGTCCCCTGAGGTATGAGTGTGAAGCGTTTGTTATCTATGTTGATTCCTATTATTGCACCCTTTCGGCATGATATTCCTGAGCACATCTTTTGTAATGCCGTCGCTACCGCTTTAGGTCTCTTCGTACTACCCTGATTTATCGATGATATTGGTTTGCGTTTCCTTGGTTTACTTTTAGCCAATTCTTGTTTTATGTTCTGAAATCCTTGTATCATAAGCGTATTTTTATATGTCTTCTTCCAATGATCCTCACGCTTCTTGCAAATACCACTCATTAATCTGTGCATACCACCCGCCCTTGCGATGAGTAGCTGTGACAGAATGTCCCAGTATTCCAAAAATTCTTTTGACAATCCTCTTCTTATTGCGCTGGTTAGGCCAGGAATGTCTCTAAACCATCCTATCTCTACAATTACTTCCTGAATTCTTACAGGTATTAGGCCAAATTGCATGGCATTGCAAGCGCCTACATATCTGTCCTCCAATGATGGTGCCAAGTTTTTTGGTGATATTTGCAAGAGCTCCCTGATTGTCACTTTCTTTTGAAGGATTCCCTCTATTACTGTATTTGTTTTCATAGCCGTGCACCATTCCTCCGCCGTCTTGCTTGTATGTTGTTGCATATATGGCATCTCCAATCTTCCTACATTCTCTATATCCATGTTTCTAATACATGACAATAGTTTCGTGATCCCCCTCTCCGCCTCCTTTACTCCTCCTGCCGTCATCATTGTGTTTAGCATATCCATGAGGTTGCGTTCAATCAAACTATCGATTCTATTTCGGAATCTTCGTAGTTTATTGTGTTTGCACTGAAACAGATGATGATACCTATTTCCTTTTTCTAGGATTGAGTCAACACATCCTTCACCTTGTGCCTCTTCTTGCTCGCACCACGTACACTGTAAGGCTTTCTTGATTCTTTCTGTGTTTGTGGTTGCTTCTAGCGACTTGTCAGGGTGATGTTCTATCCAGTTACCGTTCCTATATACTTCCGATTTATAAAGAGCCCTGGTGTGCGAATTTGAGAAGCCTGCCAATGATCTGAGCCAACCTTTGTGCTCCAATATAGTGTTCCAAGTCGTCGCCATCGAAGGCATTAGCCTCCATAAGAGACCCTGGGTTGGTTTACTTCGTAGCCTCTTCAACTTCTCTGCTAGAAAAATTTTTCTCAATCTACATGCAATATCCTTATCTAAAGTCCCACCCCCCCATGTGATAAAGAATCGCTGGGCAAGCCGTGGAAGATGGCTTTGTGAGCTATATTTGTTATCCTGAAAATGATATGACTTTGGGAGCCCAGCACACAAGTCAGCCCAGTGATTAGCATTGAGTGGCGCTAATTTTGGGGTTAAATTGGGGTATCTCGGTTTCTCACTTATGGAATCCCCGGCTGTATTTAACTGGTGGGAATTAACTTTGAGAATCGGTCTATACTTATGTCCATCCCAATATTTGAAGGGCCAGATTTGAACATCATCATCTTTATTTTTTTCTTGTTGATGTCTGGATTTCCATTCATTGGCCTGTCGTATAAATACTTGTAATCTTAAGTGTAAAGATTGTTTCCAAATTTTATTTTTCCACCATCGCACTTTATTTTGACCGTCATTTATATCTTCTTCATATTTCCTATCTATTTCGTTTTTTCTGTATGCGTTTCGGAAAGCTCCTACAATAAATTTACTGATCCCCGATGATATTTTACGTATAAAATTCCTTCCCAACCTATCAGTGGCATTATCCCTGACATTTATAAAACATTGTCTGACGGCTTCACTGTCTGTAATAACTCCTCTGATTATGCTTCCTTCGAACGAACATTCCTGCAGCCACAAGGCAAGTGCCTCTCCATGTGAAATATCTGTCGGTTCTAAACCGAATTTTTGTGGCAAAATTGCAATTCGCGCTAGTAAAGGTTCCATCATTCGATCTTCCCATGCACCGTCGCAGACTGACTCATTTTCCTCAATCCTAAGTTTGCAAGCCACAAAAGCGGCTGTGGTTTCATTACGCTTTCCAACCACTTTGTGACTGCCATCCGTTGCGATGATTAATGGGCTTTCACTATCTAAAATTTTCGTTCTTACTGCATTATATGTATCCGTATGATTTGGATGTTGTGAAATGTTTTCTAACTCGAGATTAATCTTCATTTTTTCTTGACACCATTTTTCAATTTCACCACTTTCTTGGTCTAGAAAAGAATCAGGAAAGCATTTTTTAAATTCATTGCCAAGATCTACGAATTTCCACTCTTCGATATTCATGGGAATGTTTGGAGCCCTGTCAGAAAAACTCCATTCGAAGAATTTGTATGCCGCGGTAACTTCCGAAAATCGTTTGTGCTTCGCCCTTTCCACTATTTTCGATAATTTTTTGAATGATATCGGGAATCTTTTACCCCCGTGTTCCTCTTTCAAAGTAGCTTCCGACTTTCCTGCAATAATTCCATTGATCAGTGATTCTATTATGCCGCCCATTACCAGATCCAAAAGTTTTTCCTTGCCGAAACCAATCGTAGCCGTATTTCCATCCCTGAAGGCCGCACTTCCCACTGGGGCATATCTCTTCTCCATTGATAAAATTCCTAGAGCATGATTACAAATTTCATTATCACCATCTCGAATGTAAATGCCGTACTTTCCTAGCTTCAAAACTGCTTCCTTCACGTGATTCATTGACGAATCCATCGGCTCGTTATTATAAGCTGCTAACCGTGCCCGTAATGCTCTGGAATCTAATTCCTGGCTGTTAAGGACGACCTCCAGTTCACGAGCAACCGAAATAATATCTTCCTCAAGGAAGGATTTAAAGCCAAATCCTCCTAGTCGTTCATGAATCCAAAATTTGTGCATTGCATCTGACTTGGTAAGTCCCCTTCGCTTCCTTAATAATTGGGCCACCAGTTTATCACATTCATACAACTCTTTTACAGAATGATTACTTTGTAAAGGTGCAAAAGTAGGGATACTGGTACAGAGCATATTGTTGCAAATTTTTTGCGCTTCTTCTCCTAATTTTTGGGAGTTGATGTCAATTAATCTTTTTTTTATCTTTTTCATCACTTTGGTTCTCGTACCACTGGCAGCACCCTTCAATGTGGAGGTTAAGCCTAAATGTCTATGTTCTTCAGGATATAGTCGCATCTTCCATTTTGCTTTATCATCTTCCGATAACTCATTATTATTTTCTATCCACCTTCTCATCTCTTTCTCTTCTATCTCTTGCAAGCAAAGCTTAAATGGCACAGATTCCTTTGTAGGCATATCCTCTGAGAAGCTCCAAGCAACCGTCTCCACTTCTTCTAATTTAGCCGCAACGGGTGCACTAATGTTGAAGAAGTGAATTTCACTCTTTGAACCTTTCCGACCTATCTTCGTTACCATAGATAGATCGCCCGTTAATCTGATATACCGTTTTGTTAAAAGAATTAAATCTTCTTCGTTAACCATAGATAAGAACCTGGAGTTATCATCACAATATCCCATCATCTTTATTTCCAATGTACCATCTTTTCTGTCTACTATGTGAAAAGTATACTTATGATAATCTTCTGCCTGCTTTCCCAATTTCTCCAACAATTCTTTGCATAACATGTTCCAAATTCTATGCTTCATGAGTATTACCAAATTGGCAATAGTTGGTGAATTAGGATTCCCCTGTTCCAGACCACACGAGAATGTTGCTCTTGCGCTACCTCTGTTTGTGATAATTTCCACATTTTTGTTGTCCATACAATTTGCCTTAAACTCAATGAAACCTTGTCTTGGAAAACCACAGACTCGCATTGCGGCAAGGATTATTTCCAGCGGTATCCTGTCGAAGAATTTCTCTTCGTCCTCATCAATTTGAGCCGACGGGATGCCGCTTTGGACGCAGTCCTCCCTGAAGGCTTGCTCTACTCCAACAAGAGTTGTACACCCCATTCCTGGTCGATATGATGTAAGTCCATCATGAATAATTTTTGCATTCTCTATACCTTGGGATGACACCACCGTCACAACTCCATTGAGAAAACAATACATATCGTGGCATAACGATATCGGTCGGTATTCCCCGACTCTGCCTGGTTTAGGGATTGGGAATCTGGATATTTTTTTTAAATCTGGGGGCACATAACGCATTACAAGCATCAATTTAATCAGTTGATACATTACATTTCTCCAACGTTTGCCAAATCTGCCTAACACTGCCATCTGGAAGCCCTCATGTCGAGCTTTCCCAGGTATTCCAGTAATAGCTTTCATGAAGGATTCCTTTAGTATATCCTCCTTGTTTAATTCACCCTCCTCTCCAATTAGAAAGAAGGGATAGAATAGTTCCTCCCTATCTTGTTCTGGTTCACGAAAAAGTGATGCTGTATGTTCACCATGTGCTAAAATAAATTTTTTCTTGATTTCCATTGGTAATTTGTTACCATTTTTGATGAGTGATGGAATGTCTGCGAGTGTGACTTTCCTGCTTGGTTTTAATTTGACACCCCTAGGACCCAGATTGCCTTCCCTTATAACCTCCGCGAATGCGCAAGATTCCTTAGCCGCCGACGGACTCATCCATTTATGGTGATGGAGGCCAGTCGCTAGCATTTCTTCTGCTTCACTTTTGCACTTCCGCTGTCGCTGTAATTTTGGATCCCAAATATGTGTATGTGGTATTGGTGCATCTCTTTGTTTTGGTAATACCTTATTGGTGAATAAAGATATCTTGTTGGTGTTTATGAAGTAATTAAGCGTTTGGATCTTATAATCACACTGTGCGGAAATGATGTTTTGTTGCAATTTCCCTAACACTGATTCCGCTTTTTCCAAATCTTTTATCATGGTAATTCTGGTCGCGCTGTTACTAATATCCACAGTATAGTCGTCCCAATGAAGCAAACTATGTTTCCAGATTGCCATATTAGCATTGTTCAGAAAAGTAAATTTATCCCGTTCACTTATAACGTTAAATCCCTGATGACATCCCTCCTCTGCAAGCCATGCATTTATTAATTTGATATTCATCTCACTAAGGTCAAGGGTATTATCATGCGATTTTGCTTGGATTTGCGTTTTTTCCAATGTACTGGAACCGTCGGCATGTCTAGCCGTTTTATACCTCTTTTCGAAATGTGAAATTGCCTCAACATGCTCCTGACGCTCCTCAACTTCAGCGAGATATGTTTCGCGAATGGACGTGGCTTCAGACACTAAAATATTTGAATCAAGGAGTTGATGAAGGGTATCAAAGTCAAATTGTATTTTGTATACCCCTATACGCATTTGATTATTGAGTTCCCATCTCTTAATATCATGTTTCATCTTAAGGATTTTGCTTGCCAACCTTTTTACCGAGGTATTTAAATAGCGAAGTTTTGTAGGGATTGGCAGGTTTTTAAATTGTTGGAAGCCTTTTCCTTTATGAAGTGATTTTCTGATAACTCCTCCGTGACTAATTGTATCCTTTTTCTTCGTGAGCTTCAACGCCGACATGATGGCTTTGACATTGGCATTAAATGATTTGGTTATATATGATAGGCGAAGTGCTTGAGACTCTGTGATTGACACCAGCTTATTTTCGTTTCCTTTCACTTGTTGCCTCACACCACTTCGCCAGATACTGTCATATAATTTCTTAATACTTTTCTCGATTTCATCTAAATATGTATCTGATTCATTAGAATCATCCGCTGTTAAATTCTGAATTTCTTTAAATAATGTCTGTTGACTCATGAATGTTTTGGATCCTTTAAATTGCGATTCATCCAGTATGATATCATCATTATTAGTTCCCGTCCTTTTCACTTTGATTTGAAATATTTTCTTAAAATCGCTAACCTCTGATTCGTGACCGTGCATTTTGTTGTTACTGCTATGTCGCACAAAAGTACATGCCAGAAGGGCATGATCCGATGGGAAGAATTTAGCTGATTCTACAGTATCTAACGATCCATCAATAAACCAGTCTTTCGATGGGGAATCATTTGGAACGAGTATATGATCTATACCTCTGCCTCCCACTGATCCAAATCTTGTTACATACGGTTGATCTGTTGTATGTGCTCTTACAATAGACATATGTGTGTTTGACGAATTTTTGAGGATTCCATTCGGAAGCATGGGTTTCCTGTAATTACCAATATTGTCCGCATCGGTCTCGGTTAGAGTTTCCTGCATATCCCCCATAATTACGATCCCTATGCCCGGATGCTCCTTTTTCCATTGTTTTGATATTTTGTTGACAAGGAATGAGGTAGTATTTCTGGTGTTTATTGCCTCTCTTCTTTCCTCTTCATTTGAATGAGAAGAGTCTGTGATGCTGTATATGGAAATGATTCCGATTTTTTGATTGTTTTTAAAACCAAACGCAATGGCAGCGATTCTACCATTCTGATGCGACTGAAATTTCGAGATTTCCTTTCCACCCCATCTCCAATTGTCATACAGAATAATCTGTAAGTCAGTTTCGAACGCCGTTAGCCTAGCTGAAGCAAGTTCTTTGCAACGAAAATTGGACCAGCCCTGTTTTTTCCTATGATGACTCGCATGCGGTTCCTGAAGAGCGAGAAACGAAAATTTTTGTTTCATCATCATTTCGGCTGCAATGGTGTGGTCGTAGCGATTTTGAATGTTGTATGTGGCGATGGTGTCCACATTAGATTCTTTATCTGATTTTTCATATAAACTTTTTTCCCATTTGCTGTGCGCTTCTTGATTCAAACTTTCCCCGTGAAAACAATTAAAAATTTCCTGTTCATCTAAAAATTTTAGGGAATTATATGTTGAATCAGAACATATGGATTCCTCTTCGCTTGAATAGCTAGTCATAGGGATTTCCTCTGTATTATTTGTGAGCGAACCTGAAGAAATACTCATATCCGAGTTAGAGGTGTCTGTCGTACTATCTTGATTGGAGTGAGGCAGATTTAGAAAATCCATGTTCTGAATGAAGTTATCCGATTGCCTGGAAAATTGTGAGTATACTGATTTACAGTCGTCATTATTCTCGTATAACGCTTCGTCTGATATGTTATGGAAATCCTGAGTGAAAAGATTTTGGACCGCAGTTGCTTGTCGCAAATATTCAGTGTCGTCTGAGTCCAACGAAAATAATTGTTCATAAAAATCCCTTGTATTGTCGAAGCTTTGAGACGATGATTCTGCATAAGGATTTATGTGGTCATTCCTATTGAAAATGCTCTCATATAATGGATTCGGTATAGACGACATATTAATAGTTGCTGTGACCCGATACTTTGAACTCAGATGCTAAGATTCTTATTCCGAGTATGAATGAATTTTAATAAATTAATCCAATGATATGAGAAATTGGCTGATAAATGATAAGTGAATAGCTGATTTGAATTTTCGGAAACTGGCTGCCTCTTATTCGGGATTCGTGACAGAGTATATCCTATTCGGAAGTGGCCTGTACTTTCTTAAATATGTCGGACGATGGATCTATTTTGGCGATGATGTTAACTGTGATGGATTTTACAGTTGGTTCTTTGTTGAATATACGGGATAACCACTTTCTTTCCTGCGGTCGATTTGCGAATTTCTTCTGCAAGATGCACACTGATGTTCCTAAGATATCGGTGAAGTTTTCGAATATTTTATGAAACAGATAGGACTGGTTAATTCGAAATATTTTCTTGTGCGATATTTTCGCGACAGTATTTAACTTATTGAGAAAGATAGTTCCACTATCGAAGAATTTTTTTGAGACTAGGAAATTGAAGAAATGTGGGTAGTCTATACGTATGTCCTGAATCCACAAGTTCCAACAGGATATTAAGCCGCTTCTTACGTTGGTTGGTGATTCAACACTGTTGAAATTTCCAATTTCTCGGCACCACGATACGATGGTGTATGTAGCTGCACTAAGTGTTGAGTCGTTCCTGATGGTTTGGATGTAATCGATCCAATATTCTTTATCTTTCCCGTCTCCCAAATAAACCATTTACTCGTTTCTAAAAATTATAGAAAGAGATCTCCTATATAATCTTGATAAAAAAGGAGAATATCTTACGCGGGATCAGAGTTTACGTAATGAAGGAGGGATTTTGGAGTGAATTTCTGCTATTTTCGTGAAGAGTTATTATTATCCGGAATAGGATCGCTTTCGAATTCTTCGATGAACAATTCACGTGCCAGGTTGACGCGTGATTCCTCTGTGGATTGAATTTTTTGCAGACGAATGGTACCCCGGATAAGTTCTCTGGTGAGATGGCAAATATCTCTTGAAAAGTTGATATCCGATAACTGATTATTTGACACCCAAAGAATGTCCCCGATTGAACTTAGATTTTGGTCTAAGTTGAACCGATTGTAACTACGGAAATGTTTATACAGCTCGCGATGTGAGCGGGATATTCTATTGTACAGTCTTTTCCACTTTTGAATATAGTGATGTAAGTAATCCTCAAATTTTGGGTTTTTTTTCGGGGATTTGGTTACTGGGTTGAAGATTATGCCCTTTGAGAAAATATTGATGTCCTTCCGGTATTTATTTAAAATGGGGTCGTTTAAGTAGCGAAGTAATTTTGATTCAAGATTTCTCATAAACGTAGCCGAATATCTCTTAGACTTAACCTTTGTTCCTTGTTTGGTGCTTCAGTTGGAGATGAAGTGATTACTCGACGTAGTTTAAGAGACAAAGTAAGAAGGGAATATTGATTCGAATCCCGTTTTGATGACGTATTAAAAAAGAGGATTGAATGAACGTGATCCAGCTCGGTTTATCTAAATAAAACGTTTGAAAAATTCGAATCTTGGGAAACCGTTGGATGATGCGGATTTGAAGTGAATAACTTAGGCACGAAATCCGATTCGAAATTTTTAAAATAAATGGATCCCTAATTACAAACGGCGAAAATACGTTCGCAGTGTTGTTCCTTTCTGATTGGCGACTAAAGATGGTGAAAATTGCGATTCCGATGTAAGGACCTCTAATTCAGAACTTGAAATAAAGCTGCGATTCTTTTAGCTGACGAAATGTAGATGAATTTAGTGCTATTCAATGGCGAACTAGGGCTAAAACTTGTTGAAAAAAGCTGGTATCCGCGGAAATTGGCTATTCAAGCTCGTTTTTAGCTTAACTTGATCTAAACGGAGGCTAGGATAGCGATAGAAGATGAAATTGCACACGATGTGGATCCGGAAAGAAAGGAAACCAACGATATGTGATACTTGGAAGACGGAAATGTTCTCGGTCTAATATCTGCAAAAGACGCTAAATTCCCATGGAGAGGGGTTGTTCTTCAGTTCACGTATTTTTGTATTTCAGCTTCATACACCAATTTCAGAAAGAGATATGTTTGGAACAGTGGATGGTTCCCACTCAAAAGTGTGTTTGGAGAAACTCTTTGCTCCCACCAAGACTTCAGTTTTCTATATCATTGCATCTTCGCATTTATAATTTAGGACTTCGTGAAGTGAAGTATTATAAGAAACAAGAAATAAATTACAATTGACAACACAGAATGTTTTATTAGCTGCGACCAATACATCATTTGTTCTTTTTATGAGTTATTCTAGTATTTTTGCATTCATGAAAATATCTTTGTTTCATGAAATCTCTTATTTTCAAACAACTTTTGAAATAACGAATTTGACTGGTAAGAATGAGACATTTATCAGCTTTAGAATTAAGATATTTGCATTGCTTTATGTGAAAGAAGTAAAACTTTCAATAATCACTTCATTCATTTCATCCCATTGTTGGATCAATACAAAAGAAGTCTATCTTCAAAATCGAGTTTGTTAACACGTGTTTTAGTTATTCACTCTGGAGGGAGAATGAAGGACAGGGCACACGTAAAATTCTACGTGGCACATCGGTATCGATCATTAAGGTATTTCAGACTTTGGTTTTCGTCGAAATCATTCGAACTTTTTCTCATTCCGACGAAAGATCCAAATTGTGGCTATGAGGAGTCAACAGTATCTTAACAACGGGAAGAGAAATCCTCCGTACGTGTTTTTCATATGCCAAGATGGTAAAAAATAATGAAACATAACCAATCACAAAAACGATCCTCCGTTGAGACCGCAAATCAAGAAGGCAATAAAAAGATTAAATCGACAGGTTCGACAATGACAACTGCAGATGAGGTGAGTATTTCTTTCCAAAAGAATGTCAGTATTTTGTCTCAGCAATTAGAATCACTTGGAATGGAACATTCAAGAGGATGCTTAGCATTCGTGTGCTGCTGTCCATACATGGATGGTGAATTATCCTTGTTTGAGCGCGAAAAAAAGTTATCTCCTTTTTTCTTACCTTTTTTCATTGTTTGACATTATATCTGTAACCGACCCATTTCCAAATATGCAACACATTTGCATTGCAAAATTAATCTATCAACCAACTGGACTAAACTTAATTAAATAAACTGATTTTTTGATCAATTATCCCAGTTTAAAGCGCAAGGAAATGCTGCTCTACAAGCAGGGAAAATCTCGGAAGCTATAGAATTCTATACAAAAGCGATAAACGCAGATGGATCTAATCATGTTTATTACTCCAATCGTAGTGCTGCTTACCTAAAAAAGGGTGATGCTACAAATGCCCTGTCTGATGCTGAGAGTTGCTTGGGGCTTAATCCAGAATTTGCAAAAGGATATTCTCGAAAAGGAGCTGCTCTTCATGGTCTTAAACGTTTCAACGATAGTATTACTGCTTATGAAAACGGATTGACAAAATTTCCCGCAGATAAAGGTTTGAAAAGTGGATTAGAGGAAGTGAAAAAATCTCAAAATCCTCCTCCTCGTTCTACCTTTGGTGGTGCTGGAGGAAACCCAATGGCAGGCTTGTTTGGGCCCGATTTGATTGCCAAGATGGCAATGGATCCGAAAACACGTGGTTATCTCAATGATCAAGAATTCATGAACAAAATTAAATTAGTCCAAAGTGATCCCAATCAATTATCTAATATGTTAGGGGACAAACGTATTATGGAGGTCTTTCAAATGGCTCTTTCTGGAGCTGGAATGAGAATGGAAACCCGGGATGCAGATGATGAAGAAAAATCAACACCAGCTCCAACACCTGCATCTGTTGAGAAGAAACCTACTCCAGAGCCTGAGCCTCCAAAGGTAGAAGAAGAGGAGGAAGAAGATAATACAGACTGGACTCCAGAGGAGATTAAGAAAAAGCAGGACCAAAAAGCGTCTGTTGAAGCAAAGGAACGTGGTAATAATCTATACAAGAAAAAAGACTTTGATGGTGCATTGGCTGCATATGATGAAGCTATTGCGTTAGATCCAACTAATATGACTTTCCTATCCAACAAAGCAGCTGTTTATTTCACCTCCAAAAAGTATGATGAATGTATAGCAGCATGTAAGGAAGCTGTAGAAGTTGGTAAAGCCAATCTTGCACCTTTCGAAGATCGTGCTAAAGCCCTTACTCGCTGTGGTAAAGCGTATCAGAAGAAAGGTGAATTTCAAAATGCTATTGACACCTGGAAAGATGCGCAATTGGAACATTTTGATAAGGCTACAGAAAGGTTATTGAGAAATCTTATTTTGGAAAAGAAGAAAAGGGACACTCTCGCTTATCAAGATGACGATAAAGCAGCGGAGGCCAAGCAAAGAGGTAACGATCATTTCCGTGCGAAGGAATGGGCTGATGCAGTCAAAGAGTACGAAGAAGCAGTAAAGCGTGCACCAAAAAATGCACAAATTAGAAACAACCTGTCTGCTGCATTATGTAAAATCATGGACTTTAATGGAGCAAAACGCCATATTGAAGAAGCTCTTGAATTAGATGAAAAATATGGTGAGTATTACTTTTTCTTCACATGAACAATTTATTACATATCATCATGTTCCCCTAAAATTAGCTCATTTGTTGTTTTAGTCAAAGCTTGGGCAAGAAAAGGAGATATTGAAGTTTTAATGAAGGAAAATCACAAAGCTATGGACAGTTATCGCAAAGGCCTCGCTATTGATCCTAATAGTGCAGTTTGCAAAGAAGGACTTCGTAAGGTTACAGCCATGGTAAACATGGGCAGTGCGAATATGACTGAGGCAGAAAGAAAGGAAAGGGCTGACCATGCAATGGCAGATCCTGAAATTCAGAATATTTTGCAAGATCCAATTATTCGTCAAGTTCTTCAAGACTTCAATGATAACCCAAACGCGGCTAATGAAGCAATGAGAGATGTGACGATCAGAGCTAAGATAGAGAAATTGATTGCATCTGGTATTGTACAAACAGGATAATTACTTGACAACTTTTGATCTTAGCTCAAGCTAAAGATGTTAGTGTTGCTAATGTATTACTCTCGGAAAGTTAGGATTTAGTGTTTAGGATAGACCAGAAATATCATAATATAGATTCAGTTTGTAGTTCGTGTGAATTGGCTTATTCAGTGTTTTTTTAAGCTCGTGTATTCTATGTTGAACATTGTACCAACAATTTGTACGATATGTGTTTTTAAGGAGCGACTTACAGCTTTCCTTTTCTCAAATATTAGTCATTGTAATGGGCAAGAATTTTAACCGCCGAATTATACTTTCTTCACGGACAGCAGTTGCAGTTACGACTAATAAATATTTATGACACTTATTCCGCTACGTTCTGTATAAAAAATTACACCTTCAACTTTGATGATAGATTGAAACGAGCTCCTTTCCTTGTAGAGGTACAGCTACAATAGAGTTAGTTCGTAAAGCATTAATATATACGTTTTCTTTGATTTCTTGTCTATAGTGTTAGTCTTTGTTTTAGCTCTTATGAGCTACCCATCCTAATAAATCTGCTCTGAATGAATGCTGCATTATGTTGCAGATTTTTCACTTGGCGAGACAGTTCCTTGAGTTTTTGTATCTTCTTTTCGGTCTGACATAATATATTCAACCGGTATGTCTTTTTGTGTGGAGTTTATGTAAGCATATAATTTGCCATCCTTGCCTTGACTTTCTGGTGGTTGAAACATTGCGTTGTGATTTGATCCCCCAAAAGGTAAAAAAGACGACCCGTTGCTCCCAATAAGCTGATTTAACGATGCTGTAGAATCCTGACTGACAAAATGACCCCAAGACCCAACTGATCCACTGCTTCGTCTAAGCCCATGTTTGTCTATGTATCCATCTTTACGTCTCAATTTTTGAGACCTTTCTGCGGATGTTTCAGTTGCTATGCTATTTCTTGAGCTTCTTCCGTGCTTTGACACACGGTGAAGATGTCCACTCCCACTTCTTCTAAGGGAAGAGCAGCTACCTGTGTGCATTTCACTTCTACTTAATATTCTTGGCATTGTCGATGCCAGGAAAGAATACTCGAAACACTTTAATGCAGAATTGCGTTCTCAAATAATAAATTCGACGGTATTTATTATTAAATAGAGAAATGGCATAGGGAGATTTCTTGAATCTCTAGATTTAATTTTTACTTCGTGGAGGAAATTGGAGAAAACACATAATGATTCGACATGTACTGGTTAAGCATCTTACGCACTTGCAATTACTGAATCATACTTCAACTACAATTAGTAATTTTCCTTAATTAATTTTATCATACACATATATACGGAATTCTTTTTCCAGATGACGACGCATGCCAATGCCTATATGATAGCAAATTTTGTTTGAGAAAATAGATTGTTGACATGCAGTTTTATGAGAACCCAATAGTAAGTAGCTCGTTTCTTAGTGAAGCACCAAAACTGCCCTTTTTTATTTTCTAGAATTGAGCAGTATGTAGTAATAGTAGATGAACATACTGCTCAATCCTAGAAAATAAAAAAAGGGCAGTTTTGGTGCTTCACTAAGAAACGAGCTACTATTGGGTTCTCATAAAGCTGCATGTCAAATAGCAAAATTGTACTGGGGACAAGATCAAGTAGTGTGTGTAAGCCATGGAAAAGTTCGTCTTTCGAGCAAAGAATTACACACGAACATTTCTAGCAATCACTAAAACATGAAAGCTATTGAGCTTCTTTGTACATCATAGAAATATGTTTGTTGCTGTGTGCTGTTTGTTACCCTACCTTAAAAGTGTACTCGCTGAAAAGAATGAAAAATATCAAAAAGAGGAACAAAGGAGACATACATCTTCAGATCATCTGGTTTCAAGCAGCATCTTTTTATCTGCATTCAAAGTCACGATTTATGAAGTAGAGCTATAATAAAGTAGATGGATTTGCATGGAAATGTACGCACACAAACACCACCGTTGATGGATTATATCGTCTCAGATTTCTCAAAATAATAATATCCTGCAATTGATGACACTTTCTTAAAATGAGGCAAAAATATCTTTCACATATCTCGAAGTAATAAAGACGTATTTCTTGATCCTATCATTACATTTATTTCCATGGCCAAAAAAGAAAGATTGGAACAATCCAAAAGAGTGTTACCATTGACATAGAAGATGGAATAAAATTATCTCTTTATATTTAAATGAAACAGCAATCGGAGGTGGAATGTAAAAGTAAAATCTTGAATGAGTGTAAGATCCAAACCCACGATGCACTGCGCTAATGGAATACTTGTGGTAGCTTCAGAATATCAGAGTCGACGTATCAGAAAAAGAATCCTGAGATTCGTGTAAACAGGTTATTGAAGCAACCTCCCTGTTCTTCATTCTCTGTAACTTTAATACGAAGCTCAATTGCCTCCATTTGTGGTTGCTGTTGCTTTCCAACAATCCCAACAACGACAACACCTGATACCATAATTTCTCCTCCTCCATCGAATAAACCCTCAATAATTCTTGTGGAAACTTTTTTCGTACGTCCATTTTCGTTTAATGAAGTAAGAGCATCACTAACAGGTCCACCGGATCCAATTTGGACTGGATCGTACACGTAATTGGAAAGTGTAGATTTTAGCTTGAGGTTGAAATTCGTGATTTCAGTGTTTGGGTTGTCCGGGAATATGCATACATCCAAAATGGGTGCAGTGCCTGCTTGATGATACAGATTATCTGTACATTCATAGTTTTCATCGCATTCACAAGCTGAAACAGAAAATTCGATGTTTACATCGATTTGCTCAATAGCATCAGAGCTTGAACTAACTGAAAAAGAGAAATTCGCGAAATTGATGTTGACATTATATAACGATCTTGAGAATCCAAGTCTGTCTCCGTTATCATTTTTTGTAACAAGGTCACTACAAAAATAAAAAAACCCTGTCGAGTCAGAATCAAAATAAATAGCTGAACTTGAATTTGCTTCAATCAAATCAACAAAAATATCATATGTGATATTATTCTGACCGATATTAGGGCCAAAATCAAGGAAAATAATATCTGATGATAGCGGCGTTTGGCAATCGCTTTCATAAAAGGAAACCTCTGCGGAATCCGGAATACTCATTATCTCGTGAGAAATGTACATCGTCTCCGAAAATGAATCTACTTCGACGCTTGCTCTTCCAATTTCCCATTGGTCTAAGGTTGGAAATTGTGTTGGAAATTGTGTTGGCGAAATTGATGGAAGTGCGCTTGGGTACGCAGAAGGTTCTAAGGTTGGAGGCTCGGTAGGTGCTATTGTTGGAGACTCGGTAGATGCGGTTGATAATCTCATTGCGCTCAATGTACCACTTGCTCCATTATTGCTTGTATCTCCACAAATAAGTGTTTCCCCATCACCAGATAGTCCAGCCACAACATATCTGTACTGACTTCCTTTTTCTTCACTATGGAATTGAATCCAATTATCTGAAGCATCATCATAAACATAGCCTTTAATCAAATATAATCTATTATCGACTCCAACCACGCGTTTACCGTCATGCGAGAGACTTAGGTGCATACCAAAATTTCCAGAACCACCATGGGAAGATAAGCCATTGATGTCTTGACCAATTTGGTCCCAACTGGACCCTGTGTACTGAAAGATCTTCAACTCTCCAGATCTGCCTGGTCCATCACCAATTGCCCCGACTGCAACAACATTGCCATCAGCAGACAACGCTACAGATGAACCAAAATATGCATTTTTCCTTAATCCGTATATTGCAGGTCGAGCGATCAATGTATCGCCTTCTAAATCATAGATTGTAACAAGGCCTTGTCTTGAAAAGTTGTCGCTATAAGAATACGAACCAACAGCAATTACAGACCCTGAAGTTGAAATTGCAGTTGACCACCCTAAAAAGTCATTTGTGCCTCCAAAAAGTGTCTGACCCAATTGAGTCCAAGCGTTGTTTTCACGTTTAAAGATTTTTGTTAAGCCTCCTGCGGAAGAACCTTGGTTACTTCTGAAACCTCCAACAACAAGAATCTCTCCATTTTCTGATAGGCTTACTGAACTTCCAAACCGGTCATGTTGATCAGTTCCTTGGATTGTTTGTAGCAACTCCCAATCGTTGTCAAGCCATTCAAATATATGTACGCGGCCTCTGCTTCTGTTAACAAGCATTCGACCAACAGCGAACATGTTTCCATCTCCTGATATAGCTAAGTTTTTCCCACATTGTGTGCTGGTGCATGCGTTATTAAAAGTAATTTCTCCCCCAATTTCTTGCCACTCATCATCATTCCGTTCATATTTTTGAACATGAATGTGATTTCCTCCACGATATAATCCAGCGACCAAATTTGAGCCATTTTTGTCCACGGATATTGCCGCAATGCGTTCAGAAGCTAGGACCGTGTTGGATAAAACATTTGTTTGTTGAATCTGACCCTTTGTCAGGGTTAGAATGGTTAAAATTTTGGTCAGAGACAACCAGTTCATGAAATTCATGTTTTTTCTTAGAAAATTATGTGACTTAAAATAATAAATTTGTGACAAGACACTTTTCAAGATGCACTTTATTTTATTAAGTCCAATACCGCTCTTTCGTGTAACACGACCTAAATCCAGAGTCTTTTGGTATTCCTAATCAAAATTAGTATGATGTATTAATTAAATATCAAAAGTTCTCAATTTGCCTATGTCACGTAGGACTTAAGTAAGGTTTACACGTAAAGAGAATTGTTATTTTTTTGGTAATCAATTTAAATCGCTCTAAATGTCAGTCTTTTCTAAAATAATTGTATATTTACTTAGGAGTTTATGGTTGATATAAGATTCATTCAGTAAATTTAATTAATAATTTAGTCTAACGTAATATCAGCAGCATCGAACACACTAGAGATTGGACATTTTGGAAACTGCACTTACAATAAAACAATAACCTTTGACCCTGTATGCAGTCACGCAAACTTCTAATGGTCATTCCTACAAAAGTCGATACATCACATACTCAATGAAAACAAGAGAGTTTTACTACAGCAATATTGATAGGTCTTGGACGTTTTAAGAACACACAGCAAATAATCTACATATCAAATCAAACGTTGAAAACCAAACCAAGACATTTTTTTCCTGCATTTTTCTTCAACTTAGATTCAGTAATATATTACTAATACGAAACACGATATTGGTAATTAAAAGATTAATAGTTTCATGTGTTGTTTCCCTGTAATGCATTTATCAAATGTCTCTAATTATCCAAGATCAGTCAGGTTTGCTAGTATTCTATCACACAATGAAGCTTTGAAAAGCATTTACAAGCTGCTTTGTGTGAAAAGGATTAAGTGTTCGAAATTGTATTTAAACGATCATCCAAATGACACTCGATGATTGATCAACTTTTATTTGGGCGCTTATAACTGGTGAAAAAAATCTTAGAATATGTAGCATTGCATCCTCTCTAGAGCATAATAAAGTTGTATACTTTTTAGTTATGTACGATGTTCCTGGTCAAATTTGTTTGGAAATAACATAGTGGTCACAAGAAGTCATTTATCCATAGCATGTCATCAAGCAAGTTTTCTTACAATAAAATCGTAATAAAAATGTCCATGTTAAATGCTACTCATATTTAAGTATTTACGTTAGATTCCTTCACTCTGAGTGATGCATTGATTCATTAATAATTAGGAGTACATAAGTCTCAAAAAATTCTGAATGCAAGAAAAAATTTCAGCTAATCCATTTTCCTCTTCCAAATTTTCTATCCTTTGCAATGGAATCTGGAATTCTAAAGTGTGAATTTCTTCATCGTTTGTGTGCTTTGTTTGTGATGTCTGAGCAAATGCGGTAACTGAGGCAATCACATAATCACTTCCTCCATTAAGGGTGAAGAAATTGGAAAAAAGCCTTGTTTGAACCCAAATAGTATTAAGAACCTCCACATCCTTCACTGTTGTGAATTCTGTAGGAATGTAGGATGTAGGCCCTAGAGATACAGGAATGTATTCATACCCATTAGAACCTGTCAATGTAATTCCAAAATTCGTTATGATGAATCCAGGTTTCGGATAAAGACAAATGTGGACTGGGCTGAATTGTGTTACAGCTGGAGGTGAATCATAACATTCGAGATTAGCATCATCACATTGGCATACTGATAAGGAAGAAGATGTGAAAACATCAAGATCAATTTCAATAGGTAAAAAATTGTTCTCTGTTGATGTGAAGATTAAATTTCCACTTTCGTCTATTGCAAATACTAAGTCACCTTCATCCACCACGACATTTTGAAACTCATCTAGTCCTTCGGAAGCGGCTGTAGCCTTTATTGATTGAAGTAAAGCTCCGCTTGTACGAGCTTGTTGCAAATCTTCCGATGCGCTTGACAACATATCTGGTATCAATTCATTGATAGCCTTGATACAACTTGTCTTTATTCCACATGGAAGCAGAATTATAACACCAAAATTGATCACCAAGCTATTACTGTTGAGTAGTTTCAAACTAGGAATACCTAATCCATTTATATCTTCTATGACAATCACAATTTCTGTTCCGTTGGGAAATGTGGATAGAGTGTCCTGGAGACTTTCTAGAACCACTTGTTCAATAACAGATGCGTAAGTTAATTCGGAGGTTGAATTAAGAGCTCCAATACCATCTAATGTCAACGAACTGGAAAGTGTCAAACTGGCCTTTGGAATTTCAGTGCTAACTCCGTCTGTAAATGTATTATTTGCCAGATCGAATTCAAGCGTCAGCTTGGAGTCTATGAAACTCACTGGTATGTTGTTGTAAATAGATTCAACATGCGTACAGAAGCGAATATTTCCGACTGTAAATCCATCTTCGAAAGTTGTGAAAGAGCTATTTCGCACCTTTTCTGTATCAACTAACAGGTTGTATATGAAAATATTCGGATTTGATGAATAGCTCTTCGCAGTCACACTCAGACCGTCCTCATCTGCCAGAATGGAATCACAATCAAAATTGTATAGTGACACTTCGCAGTCATCTGGATATCCTGTTATCGTATGCTCTAAAATTAAACCCATTGTAACATTTGGGTCTTTCGCAACCTTTGGGGGTGCAATATTCCATTGATCTCTTTCTCCGTCTATCGTAGGAGTCGTCGAGGGTGTAATGGAAGGTATCAAGCTGATTGTTGGCCTTGGGGAAGGAGATCCCATTCTTAGCTATCTCTTGGGGGTAGACGAAGTTTCGATAGAGGCAGCGTGTGTTATGGAGTCTTCTTTCTTTTTATTGCTACGTAGCATTCTTTTCGTGTTCTAATTAATCATATTTCTACTTACTAATTCTTCGTTCATATACTATCTTGAAAACAAATATCATTTCTATAATTTACTTTTAGTACTATTTCAATAAAAGTTAAGCCGCATGAAAATACATTAGAAATAAATAATTAAGGTCCAGCTGAATTTCTAAGAATGACAAATGTATTTGAAAAATAGACATAACAATACCGGTTTTCTAGAGTACAAAACACCACCACATAATTAGATATAGTCAACTCGTAGCTTTTTATATATTACGAACAATAGGCCTTTGAGGAATCTTATGTTGATTTAGCTAAGTACTCTACGTTTATCTAATACAGGTATATGTTTTTCTACTGATTATTAATGTAAGTCGATAAAAGCTGTATTAGATCACCCTTTCCTGCCCTCCCGAATTTAACATAAAATAGGTACGTTTTTCATCAAAAAAACCTAGGAATCAGCCCAAAAACGAATTTAGTCTTCATACCTAAGGAATTTAGACTGTACTCTGTCATCTTACGTACGCGAATCTTTGATTTTAAATTGACTTCTTCATCGACCGAATGAAGTTTTTCATAATGAGAAGGGTAAAAATCTATTACAATATAATTTGCTCATGATAGAACTAAATTAAATTTTGAATGCAAAATTTTAAGGCCATTTCTATCTATCCTTTGATGAACGAGAATTTTGTGTTTCCTTGTGTTCTTTTTATTTGGCTCAAGAAAGTATGAGCATTGGTTCAATATTAATTAAAAAGCAACAGAATATTTTTAAGACAAGCAGAAATCGTTGGCAAATTAATTATCGCATATACATTCAATAAAACACTTTGATATTCAATTTGTTGTAAAGAACACAAATATCTTTGGACATCTACGAAATCCAAAAAAGGTAAAGAATCAGAGATCAAAATGTCTACCCAAACGAAAATGTATCTCCATGTTCACATTTGTCTTAGTTTCACATGATACTGGATGAAAAATCGGTCAAGAAAAGATGATAATGTTCCAAAATGGCATTTCAAATATTGCAGAACATAGCAAAACGACAGGTAAATGAAACAAAAGGTTCAAAATATGTTTAGATTTAGAAGCTAATTTGTCAATTCTTGCCCTATTGCTTGTGTTTACTATAAACAAATTTATAATACTCCATTTTATCCGAACTAATTTTTGTAGATGGAAGATGCCATTTTAATGCACCTAACACAACAAAAAAGTGAAAAATTGTGAATATAAAGAAGTATCTTGTCATAATTTATGATTTATCATCAACAAGGATTTTTAAATTTAATTTTCAACAAAAATATAAAATTTTGTAGAAGCAGGAATTAGAATCAAAATTATTGATATGTTTTGTTATCCTTGTTCACTTATCCACCAAAGATCAATTGTGTGAAATGATTAAGTGTTCACTTACATTTTGTATCTTCTTCCTGCTGTGTGAATGGATTTTCTTGCACGTATGTGCTATTCTAATGCTGCTAGGAATTATCGTACTACGACGTCACCAATATTCTTCTCAAGTTGCACAAAAATAGAAATACCGGAGAGTTTTAACAATGGTTTCAATTCGAACGAGATTTACATTGTTTCTGTCCTCTACTGTTATCCCATCTTTTTCGAAAGCCCAATATCTCCATCGCCGATTCGCATTTGTTGGATTTACGACTGGCGTTGCAGCATTTTCCACCTTTTCAACAAGTTCTCATCCACGAATCCAATCTCCCTCAACAACTTTTACTGAAGCCAAAGAACAGACGACTTACACATCACTACACACCGTTCCTTCAAGATCTTCTTCTCAAAATTCACAACAATCATTATCCATGCTTTCATCTCAGGACAAGAATTCCTTTGATTTGGGATATCTCACAGCAAAAGCGGCATACGATTTAGATCAAGAATTAATGTCACAACCTGGATTTTCCTTGGAGCAACTTATGGAATTAGCTGGTTTTTCTGTGGCCGAAGCAGGCTATCAGATGCTTTCTTCTAAAAGTGCTAATATAATCCAAATTAAAAAATCTATATTGATATTTGCTGGCCCTGGAAACAATGGTGGTGATGGATTAGTCGCAGCACGACATTTGTATCATTTTGGGTTTGATTGTACTGTGATTTATCCAAAGCGAAGTAAAGGTAATCATTTTGTGAATTTAGTATCCCAATGCGAAAATTTAGGGATACGTGTATTGGATGAGATACCCACTGACGAGGATGACATTGAGTCAATGCCGCACTATGATTTATTGATAGATGCCTTGTTTGGATTTAGTTTCAAGGGTGAACCAAGAGAACCTTTAGCAGCCTTGCTACGTAAAATGATTCATCTTGTAAAAGTGCATAATATTCCTATTTTGTCGGTGGATATTCCAAGTGGATGGCATGTAGAAAATGGGAATGTGCGGGAGGAAGACGATCCATATTCTTTCGAACCGGTAGCATTGATTAGTTTGACAGCTCCTAAGGAATGTTCTAGATATTACAAAGGTAGACATTTTGTTGGTGGGCGCTTTTTGCCAGATTTTTTGGCAGAAAAGTACCATATTCGAGTAAGTATTGGATCAGCGCCGCAAAATTACCACATTAATTTTGATTGAATGCACTTTTCTTAACTTGTTCAGCTTTAGAACCCATATTTTTGCTAATACGATTGTTTTGATTTGTAGATGCCACCTTATAAAGGAACAGCTCAAATATATGAATTGCACGCCGGAAAGTTGGACTCTGATCCTTCAACTAATGCAAAGGGCTCTGATGAATCGGACAAAAATACTAGTTCTGAACAAGGAGATGAAAGTAATGAAGACTGGGCAAAGGAATATCAAAATTATCTAAACGAGAAGTACAAAGAAGAACAGAATGATGATTCGTCGAAGGTGGAAAAAAATATTAAAGAGAAAGAAAACAATGTGGAAGGAGAAGAGGATTGGGCTGTTGCTTATTCAAAATATTGCATAGAGAAAGAGAAAATTCTTGCCGAAAATGATCGACTTAAACTAGAAAAACAACGAAAAGAGTTGCAATAAAAGTTTAGTTCCGGTTATACAAAAATTGGCACCCCCCCCGGAAGGGGGTGACTTATAAATTTACTTCCTGTAACTCAAGGCATGTACAGCTTTAGTGCCATTTAAAAATTACGTAAAAAATCTAATTCTCTAGAAATAGTGGGAAAAATATTCAATTGAGGATTTCATCTTTGTGAAGATTAGTGCTGACGGTAGCTTGCATCCTCTAAGTAGTTGGATCATTGCATAAATGAATGTAATGCAATGGGTACTAGATTTCCGATATGATGGACATTGCCAAGATGAAACAAGAATCATGGAGAAGAATCTCTATAGTTGTAAAAGTGAAATCATCGAAACTGTAAGCCCAAATCGATTCTGACTGCATTCGTGATGTGAATATACTCTTTCTATAAAATAAGCTATTTGAAGTTTCTACATTTAAACATTCCTTGACAATGTTGGCTCATTATTTCGGCTTCCATGAGTGCTTTAAAGTATTATGAAGATGAACCTATTTATTATATCAGAAAATCACTTTCTTTGTTTCTTAAAATTAGGAAAAAAATGAAAGATCAGCTGGCAAAAAGTAACCTTCAGCTGATAAAAATCTTAACATGCATATATTAATTACGTTGTTACATAATTCCCATTCTTTCTTTTAAGTCTGATTTTTGGGGTCCGTTTGCTTCTTCGACCCAAAAACTACAGAGTCTCCTGTCTTCATTTTGTTCGAACCATCACAGTCAAGAAAGTCTCAAATTTAGAAAAGCTTCTCATTCATGTGTCAAAAAATGTCTCCTTCTCAAACTAAGCCATTTTAATTTAGGATTTTGTATGGCAAAGTCACTTACTGGCTGGTACATAGCATGTATATTTGTGTTAATTTTAATGGCTCTTTGTGCGGTGCAGTATGTTGGATTGTGAAATGTTCTCATTTTAAAATGCAATGACCTTCTAAAGCAAAAAAAAGGATCTTTTCGTATGTGCATCATCTACAGTCCTATCTAATTAATCAACTAATCGACCTTAATTATTAATTACAATAAGAAGATATCCAGTCACTCACCTTTTGATATCACATATCTGTGCTATACACTTCTGGCACATGCCCATGACACAAAATCGCACAATCCTTACTTATTAAATCATAACCAATACAGTGTTTGCTCGAATAACGAAGATAATGTTGCCGAAACGCCCACCAATGTTTAATTTTAATCGATTGCGTACCAATCAATATTTCAAGTCCACTCTTCCTAAGCGAGGATTCTTTACAACTGAGTCGAAAAAAGGATTCTACCCCCATTCTCTTAGATCGCAATTTCGATATTCTCATTTGTCTCTATCTGGATTATCTCTTTCTTTTTCTAGTAACGCCAACGGTGAAATAAACGGATCTAACCTTGATCCAATTTTACCGAATATCCCCACACGAATTCAACAACTTCACAATCTAAAATCCTCTTCCACCAAGGATGATCCCTATGATATTTTAATCATTGGCGGAGGAGCCACTGGGTCTGGTTGTGCTTTAGATGCTGTAACGCGTCAATTCGCGAATAACAAACAATTAAAGGTTGCCTGTATTGAAAAGGGAGATTTTGCCTCTGAGACATCAAGTCGTAGTACGAAACTAATTTGGGCTGGAATCAGGTATTTAGCAACTGCAAGTGCAGCATTATTGGATTGGAAATTGTTAACAAGTCCAAGGGGAACCATACAAGAATTCGTGGCTGAATTAAAGATGGTGATTAGTTGTCATACCGAACGACGATTTATGTTGGAAAAACAACAGCATTTGACGAACTGGGTTCCTATTGGTGAGTTACATAGCATTTATTTATTCACTATGTTATTTCACTTCAAATCACAAGTACTCAAATTGCATGACTTCACAAATTATCTACTACACATATAGCGGTTCCATTTTCGGAGTGGGTGGTCAGACCAGCTCCTTTCAATCATCCACTCTTTTCTTTTTTCCCTATATTGGCTCCCTTTGTATTCAAATTCTACGATTCACTATCTAAATTTTCGTGTCCACCATCTTACATCATGGGACCAACCAAATGCAAACAAATGTTCCCCCAACTATCCGATCGGGTGATAAAATATTGTGCTGTCTTTTACGAAGCACAACATAACGATGCTAGAACCAATATTGCTATAGCCATGTCAGCAGCAGAACACGGTGCACATATTTGCAACTATACTGAAATGACTGAAATTTTATATGATGATCAGGAACCAAACAAGGCTATTGGCATTAAAGCCAAGGAGAAAATGTCCGGGGAAACTTTTACAATTTGTTCCAAAAATATATTGTTTGCAGGAGGACCGTTCACCGATCACATGCGTAAAATCGAAAATGAATCCAATGTCAAGAAAGCTCCAGCTGTAGCGGCTGCAGCTGGGACGCATGTTGTATTACCGGGGTATTATTGCCCACATGATATGGGACTGTTGGATTACAATACTAGTGATGGACGATTTTTGTTCTTTTTACCCTGGGAAAAACATACTCTTGTTGGCACGACAGATGTTAAATGTGCTCCCGAAACTTTGCCCAAGGCACCAGAAGATGAAGTACAATGGTTATTGAATGAATGTGGGAAATATCTGTCACCAGATTTAAAAGTTAGGAGGTCAGATGTCTTGAGTGCATGGCGTGGATGGAGACCTTTGGCTAGTGATCCGAACAACGAAGATGGGGCTGTTAGTAGAGATCATGTTATTTCAAAAAATCCAGATACGGGGATTGTGTTTGTTGCTGGTGGAAAATGGACTACTTGGAGAGAAATGGCCCAAGAAGCAATTGACCATGTTTTAGAAGATGAAAACGACAAAGGTGCTTGTACAACACTGGATATTACTTTATTTGGAGGAGAGGGATGTAAGTGAAAGTGTTGTCACAATTTTATTTGCACATGTCTTGGATTCCATTTGCTCATCTCTATGAATGTTTTCATTGCAATCAGATACGTCGAACCTATCTATCCAACTTATTCAAAGCCATGGAATGACACAAGATACTGCTAATCATTTGGCCAAAACGTATGGAACGCACGCTCATACAGTATGTCAACTATCCAACCCAACTCATTTATCCTGGCCTAGATTTGGTATTCCTCTTGTGCCAAATTACCCTTATATTGACGCCGAAGTCATTTTTGCATGTCGCACTGAGTATGCTTGTACTATTGAAGATATAGTAAGTAGAAGAACTCGATTGGCATTTTTGAACAAAGATGCAGCATTAGTGGCTATTCCACGTATAGCTGATATAATGCAAGATGAATTACAATGGAGCGATGCAATGAAAGAGGAGCAAATCCAGATTGCCACTGCCTATGTTGACACTTATGGAGGACGAATTCCCAACAAGCATGGAGCTAACCTACGAAATGCAACATATAAAGATGTTGAGGATTTGTTTGACGCTATGGATTATGATGGCAATGGATTTTTGGATCGCGCCGAAGTTGGAGAGGTTGCAAATACGCTAGGATTTCCTTTGACAGACGATGAATTAACTCAAGCTTTCGTCGAGATGGATCAAAACGGAAATGGAAGAGTAACACTGGAGGAGTTTCAAACTTGGTGGAATAATGAAGGTGCTACTTATTTCCATAGACAATTAAGCAAAGAATTAGGTTTTGGAGGAAAGAATGTAAATGATATCAAATCAATGGGAAGTGGTGCATTTTTGGGTTAATTGCATGGTCCGTGGTAGTATTCAATTACGTTTAACTCTTTTTGATTACTATGTATTGGATTTTCAAATATTTGTTCCTTCTATAGCTTTGTAGCAGGAACTCATTAATAAACATTCAAAGTCTACATCGTGATTTATTTGAAATGTTTATGAAAAGACATCAAATGTTTCATTTTCAATTTATCATTGCTCGAACTGCTCGCTCTGGGTGTGCTTAGGAGCTGTATCAGAAATTGTTTGGCGATGCTTTCTAAAATCGAGAAACATATTCATCATGTAATGTACGCTTTCCAGAAGATGGCCTTCATGAACAGGAATGTCCAACAAGGTGCATAAAACTTTGGCATATTCCTCAATTGTCAAATCTATATGAGGATCTGGAAGCTTCAATTTCCCATTCCTAATCCAGTCTTCCCACTCTTTTGACCAGGGAGTCGTCATCCATATTTCTCTTTCGGTATCTTTTGGAAAGTATTGAGTATAATGGAATTGAGCAGGGAGTTTAGTTTGATGCAGATGTTCCAGACTAGTAATCCATTTTTCAATATCCTGTGGATTTTTCGCGGCGTCTTCAATGCTTCTAACAAAAACGTGTTTTCCAAATAGTTTTTTTTGTTGCTTGGATGTATATGCTGCTCGAAGTTGCAATTCTAGAGCAGCTGCATGACTCTGATGTAGTGCTGGCTCGTCCAACACTTCTAAACCTAGTACTTCTTTTTCGCCATCGGGACGAAGCATTTTGAGGAATGGATCAATTTCTCCTACAGCAGGAATATATGATGGGATGAAACATTTTAGGGGAGTATCTAATTCGATCTCTGGTGGTTCATATCGTTGAATGAATTGAAAAATTTGCTTTATTTCGGGAGACACATTAAGGTCTACGAAATCATTGGGATTGTATTGTCCTGAAATTATTGATAAGGGTTCCATACTCTCTTCATCTTCTGACTCTTCTTCTTCATATTCGTTGAAATTAGAATCGAATTCGCGAAGATCGAATCTATCATGAGGATCTCTAGAATTCGGTGTATTAGATTCATCATTCTTTGGCAAACTCTTTAAATATAAATTATTTTTATGCCCCTTTTGAATACTATTATTGAAGTTTCTACTGTTTATTGACTTATTACTTGTAACAGATGATGAAATAGTGTCGATACTGGATTCATCATCATTGTCCACCTCAAAGATCTCATCAAATCGTTCATTTTTTATGACTTTACGACTATGATAGGACTCATCTTCTGATTCGGGATGTTTTTTTTCATCAATATTATATTTGTGGATTTGGCTAGATTCTTTAGAAGTTTTATTTTCTGTTTGCAAAGAAATCTAAAAAGGGAAAAATAATTCAAATCCTTTGTCAACAAGAAATAAATGAAAAAGAAACAAAATCTGTTTCATTCCTTACCAAACTACTGTGTTCCTCTAGTTCTGAATCAAGGGATTCACCACTGCTTCCACTTCGTGTAGAAGAATGAGAGCGAGATGGAGTATTTGACTCTACAGATCCAATGAAGCTGCCAGTCATAATTATTTTCGAATGAAAGAAGCAAATTGATTAATTTCAATGGAATGCTTTATTAGTTTGTAGCCTATGTCTGTAGGGTGCTGTGTATTTCAATTTCTTTGGAAGGCATTTCGAAATTTAAAAAAAAAACATTATTCTGATGGCATAATATTTTTTACTTTCCCACAATTGGAAGTATTTGTAATAATCAAAATATGCAACTCATAAATTACTTGCAAGAAATAAATATCCTTATTTTACACCTTTGATATCATTCCATTCCTGGGTTGAATTTGTTGGTATTCACATATGTATATTGCACACGCCTTTGTAGCCCCTACATAAGGATGCATCCACCTGATTCATTATAAGCTCTATCTAATACATTCATGCGAATCCATGGACGTTTATCCTTTTTTATTGGATTGTATTGTTCATCTTCCTTTGACACTAATTTTGACAGATGATTCGAAAACTGATCCCAGTCTTCTTCTGGATCAAAAACACCATCCATACAATCTTTCCCCATCAGCAAACAACAAAATTCCATTAATTCTCCTTTTGTTAATAAGCGCTCATCTAGCAAATCGAACAATTGACTGTGATATCCCATCTCCCGACATCGATGAAGAGGTAAGCTATAGGTTAACCAAGGATTTACTTTCGATATTTCTTCGCCTTCTGCTTCAAAATCGTCTAGCACTTCTACAGCGACCTCCAGCTGTTCATCTAGTTGATTGTAGTATTCGACAACCGTTTCCTCATCTTTGATGTGTTCCAGAGCATAGCAACATAAGCAAATTAAGATATCCCTAAGAGTTTATCATAAAATATAGAAATATACTTGAATAAAACGGGGCTTACCTGTACAGAGTCGTACAACTATCCATACTGGAAGACTATGTAGTGTTCGCAATGCATCAACAAATTGGCCACTCACAGAAGTTCCATGAACTCCCCGGTCATCTGTGGGTAAACCATCCGTAGCAATAATAACAGCGACACGTTGACCATTTTGTCGTAAATTAGAAGCCATGGGTAAGATTTGTTGATAAATGGCCAATATATGTTGAACTAATGGAGTCACACCCGCAGGCTGAGTTCTGTTGAGTATTGACATGGCATATTGGACATCTTGTTGTAAGATATCCGGTGATGATGATCCCTTTTCTGCAATTGAAAACTCAGAAACTCCTATTCCCAAAGGTGGATTTAAAAGCTACATATTACAGAATGTATGGGAAAGGGTGTCAAATGTCAAATGAATGGATTGTAAGGGGAAAACGATTGCTTCAATGATACAGTTTCTTTCTAGGAATAGTATAAAAAATACTTACCCGAAATGTTGAAGTGGCATTCAATAAAGCTGCCATTTGGATATGATATTGGATACATTCTTTTAATTCAGCCCATCTAAAATGCAAACAAAACAATAATATACACATTGCAAAATGAGTGCGCTGCTCCTCCTGAATAAACATTTGTAGATCCTAGACATTCCTGTATGGCAGTACTCACCGTGTACAATCCACAAATTTCACATTGTGTTTTGATTTGGTCGCAACGATTCTTGTTCCATCAGGAATTTGCATAGATCCAGAATTATCAACAACCCATATTCGCAATGGAAATGCTTGAAGATTGATGGAAAGACTTTGAGCTAATCCTGTGGGAAAACCTTGATTTTTTAGTTGTTGGAGAATCTCTTCGTTAATTTGGGAAAGGGGGGTTAGAACGGGTCTAGAAGAGGGTGGTTGTGATGTGGTTTGATTAGGGTTCGTGGCTGGAGGGGGAGGTATTGGTACAGGGATGGGGGATGGATAATCGGTCGACATTGTTGGTTTGTTGGAAAGAAGGAATCATTAATAATGAATAATTTAATTATTTATTTGAGCATTCGTGTAAGGAAAAGGCCATTTCAATAAATTGACAGCAGCAATCACATTTCAAAACATCTTGAAAATGATCTTTTTTCTAGATTTTCCTTCGCATGAAATGAACGTAGATTCGATACTGAACGTTTCAATATTCAAATCCCTCGAATATTGCATGGATTTTACGCATGATGATTTTTTCTCATTTTTAATTTGCCTTCTTCGCGTCATCCATTTGGCAGGTGAAACATTGCTTCTTCTTCCTACGATGATCTACGTGACTTCGTAGAATTTGTAACATGGTAAGGAGGAACACATCATTGTTTTGAGTCTGTACTTACAAAAAAATTCTCATACTTTCATATTCATATAGGTGGGATAACAATATGCTTCAATACGCCCCGTGGAAATATATGCAAGTTGAAACATAGAAATACTCGTATGTGAAGTATGTGTTCAATAAGGAAGATATCCAATGGTGCGAAGCTTTATATACAGCAACCATCATAATGGAAAGGGTTATCAATGCTTCATAATTTTCCAGAACCAGAGCAAAAAGTGAACTTAATCCAATTTCGCATTATTTGTATTGAAAATACAGCAAAAATCCATTTACTTGACAAATCCAACTTGTAGAAAGACAAACATTCCTTTCCAATTCAAAATAACAATGAAACTCCAAAACGCAATTTTTTACATCGCTGCTGTATGCTCCATACAAACCAGTTCCGCCTTTACTCTTAACATGGGAACTGGAAATTCGTTCGGGAGGACCTTCCGTATCTCTACATGGGGTGAATCTCATGGAGGAGGGGTCGGAGTAACTCTCGATGGGTGTCCTCCACGTATCCCATTAACACGAGATGAAATCCAAGTAGATCTCGACCGTCGTCGTCCTGGACAATCTCGTATCACAACTCCCCGTAATGAAGCAGATGCAGTCGAGATTTTAAGCGGCTTAAGTCCTGAGGGACTTACTATTGGAACACCCATTGGAATGCTGGTACGAAATAAGGATCAACGCTCCCAGGATTATTTGAATAATGATATGAAGGTTGCCTACAGACCCAGCCATGCAGATGCCACTTATGATGCTAAATACGGCGTTCGTGCTATTGCTGGTGGAGGAAGATCTTCTGCCCGTGAGACCATTGGTCGTGTTGCAGCGGGTGCTGTAGCTCGTAAGATCTTAAAAATGTACAACAATATTGAAGTTTTGGCCTATGTCTCCAAAGTACAAGATATTAAATGTGAAAATGTGGACGATTCTACTTTTACCATGGAAGATGTAGATGCCAATATCGTTCGTTGCCCTGATCCTGAAAGTGCTGAGAAAATGCTGGCCAGGATTGATGAAATTCGTAAACAGGGAAATTCGATTGGTGGAGTTGTCACCTGCGTTGCGAGGAATGTCCCAGCTGGTCTAGGTGCCCCTGTCTTTGATAAATTAGAAGCTGATCTTGCCAAAGCTTGTATGAGTATTCCAGCTGCCAAAGGTTTTGAATCTGGAGATGGATTTGAGGGCACTTTACTGAGTGGAAAAGATCACAATGATGAATTCTACATTGATCCCGAAACTGGTGCAACAAGGACAAAAACTAATCGTTCTGGGGGAATTCAAGGTGGAATTAGTAATGGTGAAAACATTGTTGTACATGTTGCTTTCAAACCCACTTCCACCATAGGACAAGCACAGGTAAGTTTGAGAATAACTCTTGTGTCTGAAATTTTGTTTTCCATATTTTCGTTAGTTAACCCTCCTGTATATTTTCAATTTCATAAATCTCAGCAAACCGTTACCAGAGACGGTCAACAAGTGGAACTTCGTGGAAAAGGTCGTCATGACCCATGCGTTCTTCCCCGTGCTGTGCCCATGGTTGAATCGATGGTAGCACTCACTTTAGTAGATGCCCTAATGATGCAACAAGCACAATGTGAATTATTCCCTAATACTGCCGCAGAAGATGATAAACCTAATCCAATGGGAACTACCGCTGAAAGAGTGGGTGGGCCTAGATACGACTCAGCTGTTGTAGTAGGATGTGACGACAAAGAAAACGACTTGAATAAACAACGCATAGATGAGGAATAATTTCATTAAGGCATACATACTTTCGAACATTTAAACAGTAGTTATCCTTTCAAAAATCCATGTTGTGTGAAATAAAGTCTTTCATTTCAACAAGTACTTTCTAATAAATATAGATTCCAAAATTGGCCCATGTGGAAAGTAAGAATTCAACATCGGATAGATATGGAAACGAATCATTATCAAAGTGGAATCAATCTCCGATATTTTACTTTAATCGGACAGAACTTATCAAACTGCATATACAACAACACCAAATAACCATCACTCTAGTATCAAAGTCGGAATACCTAACTGACCATGATGGAAAAATCCTGACTCAATATAATCATCAAAATACCAATGTGCACATGGAAACATCAGCAACCAAATCAACAACGTTAGAACCCACGCCGGACTTTTTTCACGAAACTGTTTGACATATTTCATCTTAAAAAGGACACTTTCCAATCCTACCACAATACCATGCCATGTAAAAAACTTGGTCTGATTTAAATGAATGTTCCTAGTGATGCATTGAAGCATAGGCGTACCATTATCACAGGTATATTTGTTTTTGGACATCAACAATACTGTAAGGATCCATTCATGTATAATACCGGACACCAAAAATGTCCATACTACTGCCATTTTCGAGGACATATATCGCCTAGCAGGTTTGAATACTCCTCTCTTACATGTGTTAAACCAATGATGAACAATCATTAATATTATGCCCACATAATGATTTTTTTGTTAGAACACTTAAGAGAAGAATATCCATTCAGATTGACACAATTCATTTCTCATACCTTTAACATCCCATGGATAACCAAATTCCACTTTTTCCCCCAAAATTCAGAGACAGATGTTGAACTGAAAACTGGATTATGTAATACCTCAATCACTTCCACATTGTAAAGAAAATTGGCAATCAAACTTTCTGGAATGAGAAGGACACTGAGATAAACTTGAAACAACGTACAAATCGCTATGTTGTTAAAAGCTTGTCGAACCCATAGGGAGAAAAAAGTAGAATCTGGTGCACTTGTATCCAAAACAACAAAATCGTGATGATACATAAATGAAGAATATATTCCTAGGACTATTAATCCAGCATGGAAATGGAATAACTTTTTGATGATAGATTTCATTGACGGGCGAAAAGGTTCTTTTGTTACGTTGTCATATTTTACTTCTCCCATCGTGGTAAAATAGATCAAATAAGATTTGAGTGATGCTTCAGAACCCCCTGGTGAAAATCCATTTAGTGCTGATCAAACAGCAGCATGATATTGAAAATTATGAAAGGGTAAGATCATCCAAACGCTTAACAGTTTAAGATTGGAATTAGTGAAAGACGCACCTTCCCAAATTCGAAATATACTGTGTACAAAAGGTTTAACCAAACCAAAGCGAACAATCATATTATTACTATTCATTGAATTAATAATTGTATAAGGCATGTAGAAGCAAAAAGGAATAATGAATCCATGACCAACCAAGGAAGATAATTGTGTACGTCGGTGTTTGATTATAGTTTGGTATACTAAGAATCCTAAAAGAGTGGTAATTATTTGACTAATAAAAAGAACCTTAGACATATGAATTAGAAAAATGAGGATCTTTTTGAGCTTAATGTCAAACGAGGATGAGAGCTTACCATGAATCCATTTTTCCAGCCAGCTGAACCGGGTGGCCTAAACTTTAAATCTTTATTTTGAAAGAAATTATTGACAAGCATGACGTCTTTTGAATTATCAGGTTCATTGCATTCTATGAAAATGTCTTGTAAGGAAAGTTTGTCCATTTTATAATAGAAAAATACCTGTTGGGGTTTCCATGCACTGATAAAGCAGTCAAATGACAATAGTCTGTTTGCTGTGATGGATACAAAAAAGATCTCAGCAGATATGCTTTGTTTTTATTTATTTATATGGGATTTAATATTGAGAGCTAGGGAGTATCACTGAAACTACTATGCGGTCCGTCTCAGAACGAAGGTATTTACTTAGACACAGCAGTATAAATTTATCATTTGCAACAACGTAATTTTTCAAGATTTTCTCACATTTCCAATTTGAAGTTGGTTGTCTTGATCCATATCTTTTTTACTTCAAATATGGTGCGAAAATTAGTACAGTAGTACCCCGGGGAAATCAATACCCCTCCTTTCTGTACTACATTTTTTTTAGCTTAATTGAAATTACTCATGCATGTCCAATTTTTTTTTGTTGGATTACTTTTTAAAACTCGTTGATACGCCCCCGTACGTAGTACGTCTTGGGCAACAAAAAATGGTCTGCGTAATGGGGAGGGTCCCATGCAGCAGCTAAGAATCAAAAACTGAATAACTAAGGGTATAGCGAAAAAAAAAAAGTGAAGTAGGAAAATATACCA
>Ga0209092_10000473_pt1 | contig 39330 bp, 48 predicted proteins | sample FraStrMetagenome_FD_187446 | JGI IMG/M metagenome (GOLD analysis project Ga0209092, IMG submission 187446) | Marine eukaryotic phytoplankton communities from Arctic Ocean - Fram Strait ARC3M Metagenome (SPAdes) (version 2) | ecosystem: Environmental > Aquatic > Marine > Oceanic | place: Fram...
CCTCCCAGAATTTCCCCGACTTTGCCCAGATTTCGATCTGGGTTTTTTTTGCCTAGAAAAAAGTATTTTATTTTAAGTAAAATACTATGTCGGTTGTGCGTACTGTTCAGCCGACTTGCGGTTCGCCAATGCGAATGCAAAACATGGGGGGTGTGGGGTGTGGGTGTAGGGTGTGGGGTGTGGTGTTCAGATTTTAGGTATGCTATAATGACGTTGTCATTGGGGCAATCCTGTCCCAGACATTCACTTAAAATCTTTACATGTAAAGAAATCAATCCAAATAGAGGAACGATGTTATGAACTTATTAACTGCAATAGAGCAATGGGTAGACGCTAGAGCTGCCAAGCAAGTAGAGATACGTATGACTGATGTAGCTAGGATGGTGTACAACGATATACAGAAACAGTTAGAAACTAGTACCCTTGGTGACCTAGAGTCTCGCGTTGATACCTTAGAGTCTACTGTCGAAAGCCATGACAATGGTATTGACGAATTAGAAGTACGCATTGATGATCTGGATTCGCGCCTTGATGATGTTGATACATCAATTGCTGATACGGATGATCATATTTCGCATGGGGAAGTAGCTGACCTAGTGCGTGACGTTATCAACAATGCCTCAATCTCTTTTAACCTATAATCTTTACATGTAAAGAAACGGAGTAACTACCATGATGTTATTAATTTATCCTAGCAAGAAAGAACTCAAGACGCAGATTGGCAAGCCTTTGCGATACGAGGAGACTAGCCTATTTGGTAATGAGTATTTGGCAGACGGTAAGTTCGTAGGGGCTAACCGTCCACACTTAACGGGCATGGGGCGTGAGTTCTTCGCTGAAATTACTATGTCGGCAGGACTGATCAAGGCGGTGAAGTGATGACTATTAAAAAGCAAGGTTGGACTTTGTGGTATCAAGACGAGCGTGGTGAAGTCTACGCCAAAGAACTCATACGCTCCTCGAAAGGGGAGCAATGGGTCATCGAGGGCGGTACGCCACCACACAAGCCTAGCAGTACGGGCAGGGTGTGGGTACGTTTGCTTGACGATCCTACGTGGAACCGTGAGTTCTTTCCATCGGTGTTTGGTATGGAGTGGAGGGAAGATGATGCATAATATCGCAGTGTGGGACATACAGTTCTATAAAGTTGACGAGGACGGTAACGAGTTACTCAACGATGACGGTAGCGTCAAACTGTTCACTAGTAGCCGCAATATGGATTTCTCATGGGTAGCTGAGTCTGCTGATGCTGATGAACTAGTTGAAGTGGAGGTTAGATGATGAATGATTATAGGGAATTGTTCCCCAATGTATCTTTCAATGACAAAGTAGCGATCCATTTTCAAGATGGGTCAACTATTTACCTTAAACACCTGTACCACGATAGCTCTGAACTAGATGCAATCTGTTGGTGGGATGTAGTCGATTGCCACGATATATAAAAGTTATCGAGAGTTATCAATAAAGTTATCGGGAGGTAACAATGTCCATACGACAGATAGTTAATCGGTCTACGCACGAGCGTATGATCTCAGGTGCTGAGTATTCTCTCAAGGCTATCAGCATTATCACGGGTATACACTTTAACACCCTGCGTAACAGACTTGCAGGCAAGGATGCCTTCACTAATCACGAGATAAGGGCTGTCCATGCCTCTCGGATGTCACCGGAAAAGCGCAGGAAGGCGGGGCTAGGTAGTAACTGGCCTGAGTTTGAAACTAAAGCCGAGGCGTATTCCGCTAAGTTCTTACGAGGTAAGTTGTAGCGGCCTCGACTGGTGTTAGGATTTTAGGTGTGGTATACTATCACTTCAAAGCCACACCTTCATTCATCTTTTAAAATCTTTACATGTAAAGAAATCATATAGGGGATTTACCATGAAACTATTAGCACGAGATACCAACTTCAAGTTAATCAAGACAGCTAAGAAAGCAAAGCAGCCTGTAGTACTTGCAGGTTTATCCATGATGCCATCTATTGAGACATGCCCAAGCAGTACCATTGCCGATTGCTTTACTGACTGCCTCAAGGAAAGTGGGTTCGCTCAAGTATTCACCTCCGTTAACGAAGCACGACAGCGCAAGACTGACTTCTACCTGTCAGATCGTGAGGGGTTCCTAACCCAGATCAGACGCGAGTTACACAACCTTAATAAGTACGGCATCAAGCATGGCAAGCAGCCCATTGTACGGCTCAACGTCCTATCCGATGTGGCGTGGGAGAAGCACGAGATACCGCAGGAGTTCCCTGACATTACCTTCTACGACTACACCAAGTTAGCAAAGAGGCTCGGCAACACGCCCGACAACTACGGCCTGATGTTCAGCTACTCAGCCGCACCCAAGTACCAGAAGCAGGTACGTATGGCCTTCCAGACTGACGCACCGATCACGGTGGTGTTCAGGGGTGGGCTACCTACGCACTTCATGGGGCGTGAGGTGTATGACGGTGACCAATCTGACCTAGATAATCTAGAACAGCGTGGCAAGATCATCGGCCTACGTGTCAAGGGTAACGATGCCAAGAAGTCTACCTCTCCCTTCATCGTGGACTCTAACTTGATAGCGATAGGGGGGTAGTATGAATAGAATACCAATGCGGGGTGCTGATGAATACGATGCGTTCTCCAAACGCACCCGCAAGTACCTTACTTTTTCCAGAGGGTTGCTGCGCCAGATCAAGCGCAGTTACAACAAACGGTTTAGACAAGCGAGTAAAACTTTAATCAGAGAGGAGAAACACAATGAACTTGATTCTTAATAAGCCTGAGTACTGTAACAATGACGATAGAATATGTGTGCAGTTACTACTAGCAGAGATACTACGGCGTGGGTATACTGTATCTGTCTACGATGGTGAGGATTGGCCGCTGAATTTATCATCCGATTTGCATGAAATACTAGATAACCTCGCCACCTCTGGTGAGGATATGATCGAGGTAAGAGATAAGGCTTACGAGAGAGTGGGTATGTTCTATATGATATACTGCAATGGTTCGGAAGGTGATCCGCCGGTATGTATCTCCGATTACTCAGCCAATAAAATATGTGAAGATATTTATACAGATATAGAAACCATACTAAGCGAGGTAGTAACAGCATGAGCCATAAAGAAATATTCCAAAGCTATTATAAAAATCCCAATAACTTACCAACACTGGAGGAGTTCTCCGGCCTCTGTAACAATCACGACTGGACGTATTCATATAGCGATGATCATTCCGTGTACAAGCGTGGCTCTGTCGAGCGAGATATCCTGTTGGAGATTGTCGAGCAGGGAGGGGCAGGGTACTCAAAGGTCTATAACATAATGGCTGAAGCGAGGTTGCCTAGTTATGGGTAAGGGTAGCCGACAACGGCCAACCGACCAAGGTGCGTTCGATGAAAACTTTGATCGTATCTTTTTAAAGAACCGACTGCCTGTCGAAAAGGAATGTAAGACATGTGGTAAACTGTTTGCTGTCAACGAGGGAGTGTTGATTGCGAATGCAATAGGCGGGGAGATGTTATGCCCCAAGTGTAGTAGTTCAAACATTACAGACTATAAAGGAGTACGTAATGACGTTTGAGATATTGAAGGGATGGTTTCTATCCATCAATCTGCGTAACGGTGTCGGTATTGATCTGGAGTTTCACAGGGATAAACCAGTGTGGGTATCCTATCAATCCAAAGGAGAGTTACACGCCACAATAAGTGAGTTTGATGGGGTTGAGTTGAATGTTCCCTTCATGCGTGTAAGTCTCGGACAATTGTTTGAAGTAAAAAATGATAACAAAACTTAGTAGTACTTGACTATTACACCGGTGTATGTATATTCCATTAATGTTTTCGACTCAAAGGAGAGTTCAATATGAAAACAGCAACAATTTTCAGGAAAAGAGTTAAGAAAAACAGGTTCGGATACAGCAGAGGCCCGTGTTACAGGGGCTATCACTTCGGCAAGTATTCTTATTACACTAAAGTAGCAAACAGTAGAGGGTCTGGTCTGTTTTCGCTACAAGATACACAGGGCCACGAGATCGTTAACGGTGTTGTGACAGTTGGCAGCTAAGAGACTAAGGAGACACGGATGTCTCTCGTCAATCTATAAAAGAAAGATACATATGTATACGTTTTTTAAAATATGGAAGTGGGAGTTTGTTCTCAGCTTCTTCTATTACGATCAAGAAAAGAATAAGAATAATATACTTGCAACTTATAACAACGGTGGTATATTCTCCTATCGTGTAAGAACAACAATGTTTGGGAAGGACAGAGTGTTAGTTATATGGAGATTTATTTTACATGTCAGTAAAACTGGATAGGATAGATGCGCTTCTATCTGAGTTCAGAAAACTTGACCCCAACTTGCAAATGCAAACTGCTTTAGCTTTTGTATATATAGCGCAGGGTGATGACGCTAACGATCCTCTATCTGTGTATCAGGTAGGTGACAAGCTAGGGTGTACCAGTGCGAGTGCGTCAAGAAACGTAGCAGCATTAAGTAACTGGTCACGCCATAATCGTGCAGGGTACGGGTTAGTCGAGGCTAACGAAAATCCTGAGAGGCGTAATGAAAAAGTAATCACACTTACACCCAAGGGTAAGCAGTGGTTGAGATCACTCGACAAGATTTGTGAAGATCAAGTAACAGCAATCATAAGGAGTAGAAAGTAATGAGTATTAAAAGCAGAGGTAATTCTTTTGTTGTGGACATACGCAAGACAGGCTTCGAGCGTGTGCGTAGATCATTCCCTACCAGAGAAGAGGCTGTATTATTTGAGGCGCAGGTAGCGGTGAGTCACCGTACTGGTACGCCCTTACCTGATAAGTATGTGCCTGAGAGTAGCTACACTTTAGCCAAGGCGCAGGATGCCTGTTTTAATATGCACTGGCAGGGTGGTAAGTCTGAACAAGCCATGCTTAAACTTATGCAAGTACACTGTCGTTACTTTGGTGCTAACATACCTATCTCAGCAATTAATACAGGTGTGTTGGACGGTTACATCGAACACATGAAGCTGGCTAGAAAATCCAATGCCACTATCAACAGACATCTCGCGTGTATCTCTAAGGTGCTGCGGCTTGCCCATGAACAAGACAAGCTAGATAAATTCCCACACTTCCATCGTCAAAAGGAAGGGCAAGGTAGGGTACGCTGGTTGACTGATGAAGAAGAGGCCAAGATATTACAAACCCTACGACTGTGGGGTTCTAACAAGTTTGCTGATGCGTGTGTTGTGTTACTCGACACGGGTATGCGTAAGTCAGAGTTGCTTCGAGTTACTAAGAGTGACATCACCAAGCAGGGGGTGTACTGTAGTGATCGTAAGGGTAACAGCCAAACCATTATCCCATTGACAGCTAGGGCCAGAAAAATTCTGGAGATATATGCCCGTACCAGTACTGATACATGTATAATGTCTGGGTACTACAATAAAAGTGTATGGGGTAGGATGCAAACTCACTTAAATTTACCTGATGTATCGCTGCATGTACTCAGGCACACTTGCTGTTCACGTTTAGTGCAAGGAGGTATGCCACTGGTACACGTAAAAGGTTGGATGGGACACAAGGCTATCTCTACCACCATGCGTTATGCCCACCTAGCACCTACTGATTTGATACAAGGTGTTACCTTACTGGAGAATAGGGCTTGATTAATTACACTCATGCGACTACAAACTACTTGATGCCGCATGTGGCGCACGATGTGGCGCAGGTGTGGCACTCACGCCCTCGTGGTGAAATTGGTATACACGCAAGACTTAAAATCTTGTGCCTCTTGGGGCTTACCGGTTCAAGTCCGGTCGAGGGCACCACATTAAAATGATTTCCACTGGTCTTAAAATCGCATACCGCCCTAGTTACACCCCTGTATTAAGGGAGAAACCCTAAATGAATTGTATAAATACATGCTGCGTTACATGTGGCACTAACTTCATACACTATCGTAGTAAAATACACTTTTATGCACCACAAAGTGTCCACTTGCGGCACTTTATGCGGCACTCAACCCATTATGGAGAACAATATGGCAACCTTAGAAGATCAACTAGCACTTGAGTTACAGATGTGCCAAGCAGGAGAAGAAAGATACGACAAGCAGGTGACTGCACTAGCTGATAAGGGTGTGGAGAGCCGAGCGCAACACGGTAAGGCCATCATTGGCAATGTACTCGGCCCGTTATCAAAAGCTATAGCAGAATTCTGTACGGGTGAGACTTCATCTAATCGGAGTGTTGCCTATGGTAAGATCAAGCACCTTAACGCTGACCGTCTTGCTGTCTTAGCCCTGTTAGGTGCTATTGATAAGATCAGCCAGCGTGTACCACTAATGGCCGTAGCAAGGACTGTGGGCCTGTACATTGAGGATCAAGATAGGATCGAGAAGTGGCTGGGTGCAGACAAGGAGGTGGCCGCTACCATTCTTAAAATGGCGGCAGAAAAATCTACCTACAGACACAGGCGGTCAGGTGTCATTCATAAGATGAATAATGATGGGTACTACGAAACCTCGTGGACTAATGACGAGCGTATCCATGTAGGTTTGAAGATGATTGACCTGATCATTACCCATACAGGTGTACTAGAATTGGTACGTGTCAGGACATCTCGAACCAAGACCACAACATACCTTGTTGCACAGGATGTAACACTGGATTGGATCAAGGGTTTCCATGCGTCCCATAGAAGTGCGCGTCCCCGTTACGCCCCTTGTCTCATACCACCTAAGAAGTGGGAAGGGTTGTTCGGGGGTGGCTACTACATAGACGCACTTAATAATTTACCCCTAGTGAGGATGCACTAATGAGAAAGAGAACCACTGAGTATTTTCTTGAGTTAGAGAAGTGTGATATGAGCCAAGAGTTGAAGTGTGTGAATGCACTACAGGACACACCTTGGCAGATCAACAGACATGTGTTGGCTGTACTACGTCAGGCGTGGGACAGTGGACAGACATGGGGTGGCTTACCAGCAAGGGATAATCTACCGCTGCCTGAGTACCCTTTTAGCTGTGAACCCAGCGAGTTAACACCAGCGCAACAGGTTGAGTTTAAAGAGTTCAGAAAGAAACGAGGGGCGGTACACGCTCACAATAATACGACAATGAGTTTACGTATTCTGATCGAGCGTACCATTCAGATTGCGGAGCAGTATGAGAAAGAGACGGAGTTCTTTTATGTCTGGCAGTTAGACTTCCGGTCACGTAAGTACCCTATGGAATCCTTCCTGTCACCGCAGACGGGTGATGCAGGTAAGGCACTACTCACCTTTGCGTATGGTGTAGCGATAACCTGTGCAGATGATGCCAAGTGGTTAGCCATACAAGGTGCGAATGTCTACGGCAACGATAAGATCACCCTAGAGGAACGCGAATTGTTTGCGTACATGAATACGGAGTTGGCTCAAGCTGTAGCTGACGATCCCTTCAGTGAGACTATCTGGCTGGAGGCTGATAAGCCGTGGCAGTTCTTAGCATGGTGTTACGAGTGGGCGGGTTACACTAGGGCCAGAGATGCGGGTGAAGAGTATCTCACCACACTACCTTGCTCTGCTGATGGCTCGTGTAACGGCTTACAACACCTGTCAGCTATCTTACGAGACAAAGAGGGAGGTAAGGCCGTGAACCTAACCAAGACTTCACTGCCGCAGGACATCTACGCTGATGTCGCTATGAAAGCAATGGCCCGTATCCGTAAGGATGCTGAAGACATCTCTAATACAATGGCCCAGCAGTGCCTGAAGTTTGGCATCACTCGTAAGGAGACTAAGAGGTCAGTGATGATCGTGCCGTATAGCGGTACACGATACGCCTGTCGGGATTACGTCATGGAAGCACTGAAGGAACGGGTGAAGAAGCAGGGCCATAACCCTTGGGGTGATGATCTGTACTTAGCTGCCAACTACATGTCAGGACACATCTGGGATGCGATCAGCGATAGTATCAGTTCGGCCCGTATTGTTATGGACTACATCAGGTCAGTAGCAGAGGTATACGCCAAGAACAAGCAGGTCATGCAGTGGTATACACCAACAGGCATGTTGATCTGGCAATGCTACAGTGACATGAACAAACGTAGGATCAAGACATCCATCAACGGTTCGGTTGTTAAACTCAACTACCACAGTCAGATAGACGATACTGTAAACCGTTCTAAGACGTTATCGGGTGCATCCCCTAACATGATCCACAGTTTAGATGCGGCTGCTCTAACCATGACTGTGAACCGCTGTACGGATGTAGGCATCAGGGACTTTAGTATGGTGCATGACAGCTACGGCACTCAGTCACCCTACATGCCACAGATGGTCAACATTATCCGTGAAAGTTTCGTGGATATGTATGAAGAGAACGATGTCCTGCAACAATTATACGAACATGCCGTCAAGGTTTTACCTGATGGTGTAGAAATTCCCAAGCCACCGGAGAAAGGTGACTTGAGTTTACAAGAGGTGCTGCAATCTGAGTACTTCTTTTCCTAATGGCCCCCTAGTGCAGTAAGGGCTGAAAAACTTAAACAACAGAAAGAGACTATTAATATGGCTAGACAAGATTTTGAAAGAATGAACATTAAAGGTAAGGCGATGTGGTGTAAGGTGCTAGAGCCTGACACTAAGTTTAATCCCGATGGGGACTACTCCACTGACATCCTGCTACAAGAAGCAGATGCTGCACCGATATGTGAGAAGCTAGATAATGCAATTCAATCTGCATTTGACAATGCGATCAAGGACTCCCCTAAGTTAAAGAATGTCCTGTCCACATCCTCACCGTACCAGACTGTCTACGATAATGAGACAGGCGATCCTACTGGTGAGATCAAGTTCAAGGCTAAACTAAAGGCTATATGGAGAGCCAGAGATGGCCGCTTTGGTGAACAACGTCCAGTAGTAGTGGATAGCAAGTTAAATCCACTGGACAAGCACGTTGCCATTGGTAATGGATCGGACATCAATGTGAACGTAGAGGTTGTACCTTACGTTATGCAGTCTACTAAGTCAGTCGGTGCAAGTCTGCGACTGAAGGGCATACAAGTCGTTAACCTCGTTGAGTACGGTAACAACGCCTCAATGTTTGGTGAAGTGGATGGTGGCTTTGAAGCACCCCCAGCACCAGTGAATGACTCGATTCCTTTTGAAGTGGAGAGCAGTGATGACAGCGACCAAGGGGACTTTTGAGGCGAGGGTGGTTAGTGATTTGAATAGCCGCAGTATCTCGTTTGAATATGAACCAGACAAGTTGCCATACACAGTTCAACGGAACTACATCCCTGATCTTCGGATCGGGGAGATGTATGTCGAGGTCAAGGGTTACTTCCGACAGGAAGCACAGCGAAAGATGCGTAACGTCAAAGAGCAACACCCAGAAAAGGACATACGGTTTCTATTTCAGAGATTGGACAGTCCAGTACAAGGCGCAAAGAAGCGCAAAGACGGCACGAAGATGACTTGTGCTGAATGGGCAGAGCGTAACAACTTTATGTACGCAGAAAAGGAGATACCTGATGACTGGATCAACTGAGGAAACTACCAGTGAGTTTTTATATCATGAATCTTGTGAAAAATGCGGCAGTTCTGATGCTAAAAGTGTTTATGATGATGGTCATTCCTATTGTTTTAGCTGCACTGATCACCAAATGGGAACTGACACAGGCACACCAAAGTTACAAGCAGTCCCCAACACACCAAAGGCTGACTTGTTGGTGGGCGATGCTATCGCATTGGGTAAGCGTAAGATTAATCAAGCCACTGCTAAGTTTTGGAATTACCAAGTGGGAGAATTTAAAGGATCACCTGTCCAGATAGCCAACTACAAGGACAAGACAGGGCAGGTAGTATCACAGAAGATACGGTTCCCGAACAAAGACTTTCTTAGTTTAGGAGAGCATAAGAAAGCACAGCTATATGGACAGTGGCTGTGGAGAGACAAAGGGAAGATGGTCTGTGTGGTGGAGGGGGAGTTGGACGCTCTCTCTCTGTCACAAGCCTTCGACAATAAGTGGCCTGTAGTGTCACTAAAGAATGGAGCAGCCTCCGCTAAAAAAGATATTGCGGCAAGTTGTGAGTGGCTGGAGCAGTACGAGTCAGTGATACTCATGTTTGACAACGACAAAGTTGGACAGCAAGCGGCTATAGATGCCGCCTCCGTTCTCTCACCATCGAAAGCTAAGATCGCAAAGCTACCGTTGAAGGATGCGTCTGAGATGCTTCAGGCAGGTAGAGTGAAAGAACTGATAGATGCAGTGTGGGCGGCTAGAGCATTTCGCCCAGACGGTATACTGGATGGGGCTGACCTTTGGGATGTGGTTACTGAGGTACAAGATGTAGAGAGTGTGCCGTATCCATACCAAGGTCTGAATGATGTCACTAAAGGTTGTAGGCGTGGAGAGATCACGACTATTACAGCAGGTAGTGGTATCGGAAAATCACAGTTAGTCCGTGAATTTGCGGCTAACTTGGTTAGACAGGGAGAGACGGTGGGTTACATAGCCCTTGAAGAGTCCGTCAAACGAACTGGGTTGGGTTTGATGTCCATTGAAGCAAACCAGCCTTTACACTTAGGAACAGATAATATTACTAAAGAGGAACTAAAACGTGCTTTCGATAATACCCTCGGTACTGGTCAAGTATTTTTGTATGACCATTGGGGTTCAACTGACAGCGATAATCTTCTCTCTAAAATACGATACTTGGTTCGCGGATGCTCTTGCAATTGGATCGTGCTTGATCACCTTTCCATTGTTGTATCTGGTATGGGAGACGGCGATGAGAGGCGTTTAATTGACAACACCATGACCAAACTGCGGTCACTCACTGAAGAGTTAAACTGCGGGATGTTATTGGTAAGTCATTTGAAACGTCCGTCAGGCGACAAAGGCCATGAAAACGGGGCAGAAACATCTCTGTCCCAACTTCGAGGATCAGCAGCTATCGGACAGCTAAGTGATATTTGTATGTCTCTAGAACGGAATCAACAGGCAGCTAAAGGTGCTGACATTACAACAGTACGAGTACTAAAGAACCGCTGGTCAGGGGAAACGGGCATTGCCTGTCACCTTGAGTATGACAGGGACACTGGACGTATGACTGAGGTGGCCGAACCACAAGAAGCAGAGGAGATGTTCTGATGGCACTACTAACTGAAGGCCAATTACGGACGATGTACATTAAGCACATGATTTCACTGTACATCTTAGAGATGGAAGAGAACTTTGACTTGGGTGACTACCCTACCTACGAGGACTTCTTGATTATGTACAAAGAGGAAATGCAAGTTGCACCAAACTAATCACTCCAACGAGAGGATGTTATGAGATTACTATTTGATATAGAGGCCGATGGCCTATTGAAAGAAGCTACGAAGGTGTGGTGTCTGGTCATACGTGACTTAGATACAGGCAAGGTATCGGCTTACGATCCCTTCACACTGGACGCTGGCTTACAACACTTAGGTGAAGCAGATGTTCTTGTCGGACATAATATAATCGACTACGACTTGCGCCTGCTGGAGAAACTCCACGGGTTCAGAACCAACGCTACCCTAGAGGATACTCTAGTATGGTCACGGACAATCTTCCCTGATCTACGAGAGCAGGACTTAAAACGTCTTAACGCTAATAAGGTAATGATCGGTAGCCATGCACTCAAGGCTTGGGGGATACGCCTAGCGTGTCACAAGGGAGAGTTTGGTCAGGACGATGGTGCATGGGAACGGTACTCCCCAGAGATGTTGGAGTATTGCAAGCAAGACGTAGAGGTAAACTTTAAACTGTATGGAAACCTATGTAAGAAGATAGCGGAATGGAAACCGTGGACTGAAGTACTGAAGTTTGAGACAGAGGTACACCGACTGCTACAGGATCAAACCACTAGGGGTTTTCCGTTTGACGTTGCCAAGGCTGAAAAGCTGTACAGCGAACTGGCGGGAGAGAAGGCTGAACTAGAGCAGTCACTAGTGTCAAACATTGAGCCTACGATTGTGCAGTTAAAGACCAAGGAGAAGGTGATACCTTTTAACCCTGCATCCAGACAGCAGATTGCAGATCGACTAATGAAGCGAGGGTGGGTTCCAGAAGCATTCACCCCATCAGGTGAGCCTAAAGTTGACGAGCAGGTACTTAGTAAGATTGAGTTACCTGAAGCTAAACAACTGTGCAGGTTCTTATTACTAAACAAACGTATAGGCCAACTAGCTACAGGTAAACAGGCGTGGCTTAAAGTACAAACCGAAGGCCATGTACACGGTAGGGTCAACCACATGGGGGCAGTGACATCTAGGTGTACACACTCTGATCCTAACGTGGCCCAAGTACCCTCACTCAGTGCAGAGTACGGTCAGGAATGCCGTGAGTTGTTTCACGCCCCTGCTGGTTATGTACTGCTAGGTGCTGATGCGTCTGGGTTAGAACTTAGATGCCTTGCGGCTTACATGAAACCTTTTGACAACGGTAATTACGTAGAGGAAATATTAAACGGTGACATCCACACGAAGAACCAACATGCGGCAGGGCTTACAACGCGCCCTCAATCTAAGACGTTCATTTATGCTTTTCTCTTCGGAGCCGGTGATGAAAAAATCGGAAGTATTATCGGAGGAAGCAAAAGTGACGGCAAAAAAATTAAGGCCCGTTTCCTAAAGCAGACTCCCGCACTCAAGATACTACGTGAGAAGGTTAGCGAGAAGGCTGCTGGCGGTTACATTAAAGGGATTGATGGGAGACGCATACCTATACGTCACCCCCATGCTGCATTGAACACACTACTGCAAAGCTGCGGTGCTGTGATCTGTAAGAAGTGGTACGTGGAAATTCACAAGATGTTTAGACAAGCAGGTTTAACAGAGAACGATGCCCGTGTAGTGGCATTCGTACATGACGAGGTTCAGATTGTCGTGCGTAACGGAATGGAGGAACAAGTAGGTGAAATTACCTTACAAGCAATTCGAAATGTGGAACGACAACTCAACTTTGGGTGCAGACTTGACGCAGAGTACAACACTGGACAAAGCTGGGCGGCAACCCACTGATGATGGTAACAGGGTTGGTGACATTGCTGAGTTCTATGCTGTCACATACCTGTGGGATCAAGGGTACGAAGTATTCCCTAATGCAGGATGCACCGGAGCCGTGGATATGATTGCTATTAAAGGTGACGAGATCAGACTGATAGATGTGAAGACGGTATCCGAAACCACTCAAGGTGGCAAGGTACTAACCGCACTCCAAAAACAGATGGGTGTGGAACTTCTGTATTTCGATTATCAAACACGCCATCTCAGTTGGGACAGACTGATGATTAAAGGCATTCAAAAAGAGAGAGAGACTATATGAACACATTACTGATAGACGGAGACATCGTAGCGTATCGGGCGGCTACCGCCTGTGAGCAACCGATAGATTGGGGTGATGGTCACTGGACACTACATGCCTTCGAGCATGAGGTTGAACAGAACATTGATAGCTTCATGGAGAACCTAATCAAAGATAGTAAAGTTAAGGACTGGGTGACATGTTTGACTGGGCCTAAAAACTTCAGAAAAAATGTAGCGGCATCTTACAAGGCTAACCGTAATGATAAACGTAAACCGATGTTACTGCCCCATGCTCGTGCCTACTTGCTAAATGAGTGGAAGGGTAGGATTGACGAGAACATTGAGGCTGATGATACTTTAGGCTTACTCGCTACTAGCGGGGACGGTTACATGATCTGGTCAATCGATAAAGATTTAATGACCATACCTGCCTACCACTTTGTAGATGGTGAGGTAAAGATCGTAGGTGAGGCTGAAGCTGACTACTGGTTCTTCTACCAGACGCTAGTGGGTGACTCCACCGATAATTATAAAGGATGTCCTAACATTGGGCCGAAGAAAGCCAAAGGCTTACTAGACGATGACTGCTCATGGGAAACGGTAGTTAAGGCTTTTGAGAATGCAGGGCTATCGGCAACGGTAGCACTAGAGCAAGCAAGGCTGGCTCGTATCTTACGGCACGGTGAATACGATTTTAATACAAAGGAGGTATCCTTATGGGAACCAAATATAAAACACTAAACGATGCCAGTCCCAGTGATTGGGATAGGGCACATAAAAAGAGTACTAACGAACACGGTACTATTTGGAAGCAGGCAATTAAACAGGCGGCTATTGAGGAAGCAAATCAATACAACATTCCCCCGTTTAAACTACCCGTTGATGCCCAAGCCCGTAAGAACATTCCGGTGTACTCAGGGTTCTTTGCTTACTTCCCACGGGCTATAGCAGCGGTAGCACAACTCTCCTTAGTCGGAGGTATACAACACGGCCAGACACGCGAAACCCTACACTGGGATCGTCCCTTATCAGGTGATGAGTTAGACGCAATGATGCGGCACATGATTGATGGGGATTGGGAACAGGTAGCGTGGCGAGCAATGGCTCACTTAGAAAAACAATTAGAGAAGGAAGAAATAAATGACAACTAGTAAAATGGACGAGTACCAATCATTCATACACAAAAGCCGCTACGCACGATGGTTGGATGATAAGGGCCGTAGGGAAACATGGGAAGAAACAGTAAACCGTTACGTCAACTTTTGGGTTGAACGTGGGCAGATAGATCAAAAAACCAGTAGCAAAATGTTTCATGCAATTTACAATATGGAAGTAATGCCTAGTATGAGATGCTTAATGACTGCTGGGGAAGCGTTGGACAAAGACAACGTAGCAGGATTTAACTGTAGTTATTTACACATCGACTCCCCTCGTAGCTTTGACGAACTGATGTATGTACTGATGTGTGGAACAGGGGTTGGGTTTAGTGTCGAGCGTAAGTTTGTTGAACAGTTACCTTGTGTAGCAGATAGCTTTCATCCGACACCTTCAACCATTGTGGTAGGTGATAGTAAGATTGGATGGGCCTCCGCTTTTCGAGAACTGATTGCCATGCTATACGCAGGTAAGATACCGCAGTGGGATGTAAGTGGAGTCCGTCCGGCAGGGGCAAGGTTAAAAGTATTCGGTGGACGCGCTAGTGGCCCAGAGCCGTTGGTTGCGTTGTTTGAATTTGCGGTAAAACTCTTCCAAGGTGCAGAGGGTAGAACCTTGACTACACTAGAGTGTCACGACTTGTGTTGTAAGATTGCAGAGGTAGTCGTTGTCGGTGGCGTTAGACGCTCCGCATTGATCTCTCTCAGTAACTTGACTGACAACCGTATGCGTAAGGCTAAGTCCGGCGCATGGTTCTTAGAAGAGGGCCAACGAGGTCTTGCTAACAACTCAGTGTGTTACACCACCAAGCCAGACTTTGCTGACTTCCTAACAGAGATGCAATCCCTGCATGAGAGTAAAGCAGGTGAGCGTGGTTTGTTTAGCCGCCCTGCCGCCCAGAACATTGCAGCACGTAATGAACGCAGAGATAGCAGTTATGACTTTGGTACGAACCCTTGCTCTGAAATTATCTTACGCAGTAACCAGTTCTGTAACCTGTCAGAGATCGTGGTACGGGCAGATGACACACTTAAAACCTTAACGGCTAAAGCAGAGATGGCCGCAATCATTGGTACACTTCAGGCTACCTTAACTGACTTCCGTTATTTACGCGCAATTTGGAAGAAGAATACGGAAGAAGAAGCCTTACTAGGTGTAAGCATGACTGGTATCATGGATCACTATCTACTAGGTAAAGGAAATTCACCTGACTTGGAGAAGTGGTTGAACAGTTTACGTGACGTTGCTGTAGAGACAAACAAACAGTGGGCCTCTAAATTAGGGATTGCCCAATCAGCCGCTATCACTGCGGTAAAACCATCAGGCACGGTATCGCAATTGGTAGACAGTGCCAGTGGTATCCACCCAAGGTTCTCTAGTCAGTATGTACGTACCGTCAGGTCAGATAAAAAAGACCCACTCGCTCGTTTCATGCAAGACCAAGGGTTCCCGTGTGAACAGAACCTAGCCTCACCAGAGGGTTTAGTGTTTAGCTTTCCAATCAAGGCTCCTCAAGGGTCAGTAACGGTCAAAGATGTAGGAGCGATGCAGCAGTTAGAACTGTGGAAAGCCTATCAGGATCATTGGTGTGAACATAAGCCTTCCATTACGGTGTACTACACAGATGACGAGTTCCTTGATGTGTGTTCGTGGATATGGAAGAACTTTGACATGTGTTCGGGCATTTCATTACTGCCTTACAGTGATCATGTGTACCCACAAGCCCCTTACACAGACGCATCGGACGAGGTACTGGAAACACTACAAGCCCAGATGCCTAAAGATGTAGACTGGTCAGGGTTACAAGCCTACGAAAAAGAAGACAACACTATCGGTAGCCAAGAGTTAGCCTGTACGGGTGGGGCTTGCGAGATTGTCTAATAACGGTGGCCCTTCGGGGCCGCTTTTTTAAATAAAGGATATCATTTATGACTGAAAAAGCTAATAAGAAGCCAAAACCTATCACTCAAGATAACCAAGCACTGGTAGACCTACTATGTCTGTCGCAATTATTCAGTACATATTACACAAAATCAGGCAATACTGAAGTTGCACTCCAGAATTCCACACACATACTTGGTATTTTAAAACAAGTGTGCAAATCCTAATGGCCCCCTTATGTAGGAACAAAGGATGAAACAAGTATTAAATAAGCAATATAGCATTTCAAAGCCCCTTGTAGAGTATCTCAAGGGCCTTTTTCCAAACCAACTCCCTAATAACAGGGACATAACATTAAACGATGTCTCATTTCTCCAAGGTCAGCAGTCCGTTATTGCTAAATTAGAGGAATTGTATGACCAAGAATTTGAGGAATAACTAGTATGTGTATGAAACAAAAAGCCCCAAAAGTAATCGCCCCCGCTAAAGTAGCGGCCCCTGCTGCTGTGGATCAAGCTGATCTCCAGCTAACCGAAGCAGATACTGCCAGTTCTACTAAGAACAAGAAGCGTAAAGGTAAAGCTGGTATGACTGTAAGCCGTAAAGGTGTGCAATACGCTGGCGGTGGTTCAGGACTTAACATTCCGAATAAAGCATAAAAGGTGACGTATGACTGAGGCAACTTCGGTAGCTAATCGCTATCAACAACTAGAAAGCAGTCGGAGTTCCTTTCTTTCCCGTGGACGAGAAGCGGCTAAGTTAACCATCCCGACACTACTCCCGCCTGACGGCCACAACGGTAGCACTGAGTACTACACTCCCTACCAAGGAGTAGGCGCACGAGGTGTTAATAACCTAGCATCTAAGCTATTACTATCACTCCTTCCACCTAACACACCTTTCTTCCGCTTAATGATTGATGACTTTGATCTTGAAAAGATTAATGCCAGTGACAATCGAGGCATGATAGAAGAAGCGTTATCCCGTATTGAACGGGCTACGATGGGAGAGATTGAAGCAGGTGCTGTAAGAGTTCCCGTGTTTGAAGCCTTAAAAAGTTTAATCGTTACAGGTAATGCACTTGTATATATGCCGAAGAAAGATGGCATGAAAGTATACCGGATGGATCGGTATGTTGTTACTCGTGACACTATGGGTAACGTATTAGAAATTATCATTAAAGAAAGCGTAAGCCCTTTAATGCTATCCACGCAAATGAAACAAGAATTGGCTGACAAGATCGAAGATAGTGCGAAAAGCATCGACATGTACACCAAGGTTTGCCGCAAGGATAAGAAGTGGGAAATTTATCAAGAAGTGGCCGGTGTAATCGTGCCAGAAAGCGAAGGGACTTTTCCCTTAGATAAATCCCCCTTCATCCCTTTGCGTTTCATTCGTGTCGATGGTGAAGATTACGGACGAGGTTTCGTTGAAGAATACTTCGGTGATCTTAAAAGTTTAGAAGCATTGACCAAAGCAATCGTAGAAGGTTCTGCGGCATCAGCTAAAGTCCTGTTCATGGTACGCCCGAACAGTACTACTAAGGCACGAGTGTTAGCTGAGAGTCCTAACGGAGCGATTGTGTCAGGTGATGCGAATGATGTATCTACACTCCAAGTTCAAAAAGGCGGTGACTTTAGAGTCGCTATGGAGACAGCTTCAGTTATCACTGAACGTCTCTCGTATGCCTTCTTGCTCAACTCAGCCGCTACACGTAATGCGGAGCGAGTAACAGCAGAAGAAGTACGTTACATGGCTCAAGAATTAGAGTCAGCACTGGGTGGTGTCTACGCGATGCTATCTCAGGAGTTCCAACTCCCTCTCATTACCCTGCTCTTGCACCGTATGGAAGGAAGTGGTAAAATGCCCAAGATGCCAAAGGGGATGGTGAAGCCCACTATCGTTACTGGTATCGAAGCACTTGGAAGAGGACAAGACCTAAATAAACTGGCCATGTTCTTACAACACATTCAACCACTAGGGCCAGAAGTTATCGGCTCACAACTCAACGTAAACGATTACATTGCACGACTCGGCGCTTCCCTTGGCATTGACATGGGAGGTCTGATAAAATCTCAAGAGCAGTTACAGCAAGAAGCTGAAGCCGCACAAGCACAGCAACAAGAGATGATGGCACAACAGCAGATGGGTGACATGGCTACTAAGAGCGCACCACAGATGCTTCAAGGTGCTATAGATAATCCAGAGATGGTTCAAGCAATGGCAGAACAAATGCAAGAATAACTAGCTGTAGGAGGCTATATGAGTACAGAAGCTACAAACGCTTATGAAGAACAAACTGAAAGTCAAGACCACATCGACAAGATGTTGGCAAAAGCAGATGGCCTAGCGAACGCTGGGCAAGAGCGACCTGAATGGTTGCCAGAGAAGTTTAGCAGTGCCGAAGAGATGGCACTATCGTACCGTGAATTAGAACGGAAACTTTCTTCTGGTGACACCCCTAATAATCCCGACAAGGATCAGGCCCAAGAGGGGGTTGAAGAACCCGCCCCCGTAAGTGAAGAAGTGTCGGAAGTGTCGGATTACTTAGAAGGACAGGGTGTTGATTTTGATTCAATGCAAAATACTTATGCAGAGACAGGAGAAATCACCGAAGAGAATTATGCTGACCTTGAGAAAGCAGGACTCCCCAAGAGCCTTGTTGATCAGTGGATAGCAGGTCAAGAAGCAGTAGCCAATGCGAGTGTAAACTCAATCATGGACACTGTGGGAGGCAGAGATGCATATAACGATATGACATCTTGGGCTTCAGATAACCTATCAGAGATGGAGATCGCTACGTTCAACAAGGCGATTGACTCTGGTGATAGAGACTTACAGATCATGGCGATAGAAGGTATCCAAAACAAGTATCAGGCTGTAGAAGGACGACAACCTAACCTTATGCAAGGTCAGGCCGCACCTCAAACAGGCGGTGGTTTTGCATCAGTGGCTGAACTCACTGCGGCAATGTCCGACCCTCGATACAGTAAAGATACTGCATACCGCCAAGACGTTGCTTCTCGCCTAGCGAAGAGTAACATCTTATAGTCTCCTAACCTTCAGCCCTCCTCGTGAGGGCTTTTTTATAACTATCGAAAAGTACGACTACTAACTAATTACCTTTTACCCTCTACGGAGGACAATTTGAGAGAACGGGAACGTGGTTAACGCTGATTAGAGAGTAACAACTTTAATTAACTTAACTATATAACCAAAGGTAAAATACAATGGCATTTCCATTAGATCAAACTGTCTCACGTTTGGGACAACAAAACGCAACAGGTGACGCACGAGCGTTATTCCTGAAGCTATATGCTGGTGAAGTACTGACCGCTTTTGAAGAGAAAAACATCTTCATGGGTCTGCACCGCACCCGTACAATCAGCAACGGTAAGAGCGCACAGTTCCCCCTAACAGGTACTGCGACTGCTGGCTACCACACTGCTGGTCAACTTATTGAAGGCACTAACATCAAGGCTGGAGAGCGTACTGTAACTGTAGATGACCTACTGTTGTCTGCTCAGTTCATCTCTAATGTTGATGAAGCAATGAACCACTACGATGTTCGTTCTATCTACTCCAAGGAAGCTGGTAACGCACTAGCTAACACTTGTGACAAGAACGTAGCACGAGTAATTGCTAAAGCTGCTGGTATCAACAACGCTTCCGAAGCTGCTACAGCTTTCGGTGCATCTTTCGATGATGAAGTCTACACTGACAATGTTACCATTGGCGCTGCCGCTGGCGATGCTGTTGTAGGCGGTAAGATTGCAACTGCTATCTACGCTGCTCTTGAAGAGTTCGATAAGAAAGATGTAACTGGTGAGAAGGTATGTGTACTTCCACCTCAACAGTACTACGCTCTCTTTGGTGCAGATTCAAGTGTTAACAATCTCGCATACATGAACAGAGACGTTGGCGGTTCTGGTAGCCTTTCTACAGGCGCTGCGCCAATGATCGGTGGTGTTAAGATTCTGATGTCTAACCACATCCCTACCACTGACGAGTCAGGTACTGCTAACCCACCTTCAGGCACTACCAACACTGGTGCTTACAACGCTGACTACTCAGCACTCCGTGGTCTAATCTTCACTCAAGATGCTGCTGCAACTGTTAAGTTGCTTGATCTTGGTGTTGAGTCTGAATATCAGATCGACCGTCAAGGTACTCTGATGGTTTCTAAGTACGCAATGGGACACAATGTACTACGTCCTGCTTGTGCTATTCAGTTACTGTCTGCATAACCACTCTAGGGGGGAACTTCGGTTCCCTCCTTTTTTTCATTTGGAGATAACATGACCCCTTTAACCGAACTAGAAGCTGTTAACATTATGCTATCAGCAATAGGCGAAACGCCTGTTAACTCGCTTACATCAGGCTTAGTGGAAGCTGAACTAGCGGAAACCATCCTTGGACAAGTAAGCAGAACAGTGCAGACAATGGGGTGGAGTTTTAATAAAGACACAGGAGTAATCCTGTCAGCAGATACTAACGGTGAGATAAACTTACCTAATAACGTATTAAGTGCAGACAGCCTTTACGAAAGTAACGGCACTAACCTCGTACAACGAGGCACAAAGATGTGGGATCGAAAGAACATGACGTTTACTCTGAACAAGTCAGTAAAAGCCGACCTTGTTTATGAACTTATCTTTACTGATGTTCCTCCCCTTGCTAGGGCCTACATAACTGTAAGAGCCGCTAGGATATTCCAAGATCGTGTTGTAGGCGCAGACAGCCTCCACGGTTTTCAAAAACGTGATGAAGATGAAGCACTAATTGCACTAAAGCAAACTGAAAGCGAAACCCAAGATCACAACTTATTTAACAATTACGATGTCTTTAGAGTTATAGACAGAGGTATTAACGGAGCGTAACAATGGCTATTGAATTACTCAGCAGTTCCATACCAAACCTGATAAACGGAGTGAGTCAACAGCCTCCAGCATTACGTCTACCGTCACAGGCAGAAACTCAAGTTAACGGACTGTCGAGTGTAGTAAACGGTTTATCTAAACGCCCCAACACACAGTTTATCAAAAAACTAGGCAATGCAAATGAATTAGCCAACTGCTTTATTCATACCATGCAGCGGGATAATGACGAGTTTTATATTTTAGTTATATCAACTAGCGCAATTAGAGTCTTTGATAAGGATGGTGTTGAACGCTCAGTCACTGGCAGTGCTAGTTACTTATCTGGGTTGATTTCGCCCTCTTCTGAGTTAGCCGCTACTACAGTCAATGACTTTACTTACATTGTAAACAAGTCAACAACTACTGCCACTACCTCGGCTCTAAGTCCTACTCGTAATCCAGAAGCCTTGGCGTATATTAAGAAAGGTGCCTACGCAACTACGTACACTGTAAAAGTTACAAAAAACGGTATTACTTCCACCTCTTATTATACCACCATGAACTCCACACAGAGTTCAGATGCGTTAGTACAAAATGCAGAAAATACTATCAAGACGAGCAACATCACAATTCAGTTACAGACGTTCCCTTCACCACCTTCCAATATGAACATATCTAGGATTGGTGCTAATATTTTACACTTTGAATCCACTGATGGTGTTGACTTTGATTTTAGTGTTGAAGATTCCCAAGGCGATACGTTATTGCTAGGTTTCAAAGATACGGTAGCTGATTTTAAAACACTCCCTCCTGAAGGCCCTACAGGATATAAGATTGCAGTAGTTGGTGATAACACTAAAGGCCAAGATGACTACTATGTCGAGTTACGCCAGCCAGAAAGTAACGGCACACAAGTGTGGAAGGAAACACTTAAAGATAATATTTTATTTGAAATAAACCCCACGAGTATGCCTCATACTCTAGTCAGTAACGCAGACGGTACATTTACATTTGCGGCTGCATCTTGGGTAGATAGAAAAGTAGGAGATGATGATACTAACCCAGTACCTAGTTTTATAGGTAACAAGTTAAATGATATTTTCTTTTACAAGAACAGACTAGGCGTGTTGTCAGGCGAAAGCGTTATAATGAGTTCCAATGGAGAGTTTTATAATTTCTTTGCTAAGACTGTGTTAACAACCTTAGATGCGGCCCCTATTGATGTAGCGGTAACTAACAATCAAGTATCGGTACTTAAACACGCTGTACCTTTTGATTCATCTCTCTTACTGTTCTCGGATTTAAACCAATTTAAACTAGAAGGTGATGGGATACTTACTAACGAAACTATATCCATCAACGTCACCACTTCATTTGAGGCTGACTTATCTGCTAAACCTGTAAGTGCGGGTAAGAATGTTTACTTCGCTACTAGCCGTAACAGTTTTGCAGGTATAAGAGAATACTTTGTAGATTCTGATGTTGACACTAACGATGCAGCAGATATTACAGCCCACGTACCTACTTACCTTGAAGGTAGTATTAGTGATCTAGCTGCTTCCTCTAATGAGGACATGTTGTTAGCCCAAGGAAGTGAGACTAATACCATTAATGTTTATGCGTATTACTGGCAAGGCCGTGAGAAGCTACAAGCTGCGTGGTCAAAGTGGACATTTACTGGAACAGTACGTAACTTTCTTTTTAATAAGAGTGATATTTACATTATTACAGACGATAGCCAAGCAGGTACGGTTTTAGAGAGGATTAGTCTAAATAGACAACCCAGCGCCACGAACTCTGTAACCAACGCTACAAGACCTTTTATACCTTTAATTGATCGCTCACATAAAATTGTGGCTAGTGATTACGTAGGTGGACTATTTACACCTCCCTATTACAACAGTGATTCAGTAATTGTAGGTGATAATGGCTCTTTCTATGCAAACGTGTCTACCTACAATGCTAATGTTCCAGCAACAGGTACGTATTACTACGGAGTTCCTTACCAGTTCCTTTACAGGTTTTCGCCTATTGTTATGAAACTAGCTGATCAACCAGTGACTGATGGCCGTTTACAATTACGTAATATGACAGTTACTTTTAATGATGTAGGTACATTTGAAACAGTTGTTACTCACGAGGCTCGTACCTCTAGATTGACAACCTTTAATGCCAACACATTAAATAGTGTTAACTCTGCAATCAACCAAGTCTCTATAGGCTCTGGTAATTATAGATTCAGTGTCTTAGGTGAAACCTCTAGCATAGGTGTAACTTTAATTAACAACTCTTACACTCCATGCACATTTCAATCAGCAGAGTGGGAAGGTATTTTCAACACTCGTAATCGGAGAATTTAATGCAACCATACTACCGACCCACCCAACCGGAAGACTTAGAACTGTTAGCACCTAACATGAGAGTATGTGATGTTAACGAGGTAAAAGCGTCCAGTGGTGTTACCCCCTTAGAAGCCCTCCAAGTCTGCGCTACAAGCGAAGAATGTAACTCTATCGTACACGAGAACCGTATCATAGGGATGTTTGGATGTGCCAATTTAGGTAACGATGTTGGCAGTCCGTGGTTACTAGGCACTGATGAAATACCAGACATCAAAGAACACTTCCTCCCTCAATCAAAAGAATGGGTTGAGAGGATGCAAGATCAATACAAGGTTCTCATTAACTACATTGACGCTCGTAACTCTTACGCTTTTAAGTGGCTCAAGTTCTTAGGATTTGAGTTTACGAAAGACGTACCTGATTACGGTTATGAGAAGAGACCATTTATAGAATTTATGAGGACAAGATAATGTGTGATCCAGTAACAATGGCTACATTAGCAGTAGTAAGTGGCATTGGCGAATACCAAGCCGCAAGCGAAGCTACAAAAGCGCACAACAGAAACGCTGATGTTAACAATAAACTGGCGGCTGATGCCCGTGATTTAAAAATTAGACAACTTGATTTAAGAACCCAACAAGAATTATCTAACTCCCAGCAAGAAAAGTTAGACGCTCAGTTAGAAATGCTACGTACTACCTCTAAGGCTCAAGTAGCAGGATCAGCAGCAGGGGTGAGTGGTAATAGTCTTAGCACCATCACTAATGAATTTATGCGAAGAGGCTTAATGGCTAATACTGCATCCAGTACTGACCAAGACAATGTATTTGCATCTTCACAGGTGCAGGCACAGGGTTTCCAAGCGGAAGCGTTAGGCCGTTTAAGACAGAAGAAGGCTAAACCAAGCGCACTGCTCCATGCAATTAAAACAGGTGTTTCTGCTATGACAGCCTACAACGCATTTGCGGCCCCCGCAGCAACAACAGCAGGGTCTACAGCAACAGGTGTGGCTCAAGCCCCCGTAGATTTATCGTCAGTAGCGAGAATAGGATAACTAACATGGCTAAAAGAATACAAGTACAAGGCCCTAACGTCAGGAGCCAACAGTTAAACGTAAACGCTCCAATAGTAGATACTTACTACAGGACAGAAGCGGCTGAAAACAAATATGCTGAGTTATCTAACTTCCTAAGTAAAGTAGTCCCTCAAGTAACAAAACTTGCCGTTGATAAACAGACTAAGCAGATTAAACAGGACATCGACCTGATAGGTGAAATGTCTTATTCCCAAAAAGATTGGGGAGTGTTTGAAGAGTTTATTAAAGAAAAAGGTATTACCAACACCCACGCTACTTATACAGCATACAACGCACGTAAGGGTATGGAAGATGGTAAACTGGCGAAGATAGGTTTAGATAAATACTACCAAGAGAATTCAGCAAGGTGGATGTCGCAACCCGATAGCACCTTAATGAAAACGGATGTGAACAACTGGTTACAGGAAAACTTCCCACAAGGGAGAGAAGCTGAGACTGGTTACTTAACTGAGTACACCAAAATAGTCCAAAACCACAACAACCACTTGGATCAAAACCACACCCAAGCCCACAGAACTTTAATTCAGAAAGATGAAGAAAATGGTTTAGTAGAAAACATTGCTAACCTATTTACCGAAGGTGTGGACGGCCAAGATATTACAGACACTACAAAGTTCTTCGTAGACACAGGAGTCATTTCTGACGGTGCTTACGGACGTAAACTTATTGAGAAGGCTGTTATACGTGCTATTCAAGAAGATAGTGCTGCCAATGGTGGAATGAACATTGAAAAGATAGCTGACAAGTGGTCAAACTTAACTACGGCTACAGGGGCTAAACTAAGTGCTGTAAAAGGCTCTAATGAAATAGTCCAATCAGCTATTAACACTGCACTGGCAAAAATTGATCAAGATGCAAATCGTGAGGAGCGTGCGGATGATCGCCTAAAGAGAGAACAAGGTGAAGAAATTACTAACCTTATATTCGAAGGGCTAGAAGTAGACTCTGACAAATACCCAAACCTCACTGCATTTGAATTTAATACTTTTGTTACGAAAGGTGAGACTAGTAGAAATAGTAGAAGAGTCGCAAACGAAACTACTCCTGAAGTATACCAGTCTTATGAAACTATGTTTGCTGATGTCCAAGGTGGTATGGGAGGTATGGAAGCATTACGTGATCAACTCCTAGATGAAAATCAAACGGTAGCGGGTGATAACTTGGTTAAAGCTGCATTCCTAAATGCAACCCTAAGTACTAAAGATCAAGTCCTTACTGATATTAAAGATAATATTACTGCAAAGTATAAACTTAAACTAGGTGCAGGTGGAGGATCGGGAATTGGTAACACATGGTTGCCTACGATACCTGAAGATGCAATCGCAATGAAGGCTGAACAGCAGAGAGCAGAACGGGCTTGGTTGACTTACAAAGCTGAAAAGAAGGCGAGTAGGTTTTATAGCGATGAAGGTATGACAGTTAAAAAGTCCCCTGAGCAAATTGCAGCAGATGATGCCGCTTGGTTTGCAGACCCAGATACACGGGCAAGGTTTGAACTTGATGCAGAGGTTCCTTCATTACAAACTGTAACACTTAGTGGTGTAAATAATGGTGACGGTACAAGAAATCGCATGGTAAATGGTATCGAGGTAATAGAAATTAATGATTCTGAAGTACCCTTTGATAAAAGCATGGTTGATACATCTACCAAAGGTGGACGACTGATTAATGAAAGTATCTTTGCTAGTAAGACCGGATCAAATGCAAAAATAACTGATAAAATATCCGCTTCGTTAGATGATTACGGAACTAAACTTGTTGGTACGATAGGCGAGTTAAGTGAAGAACTAGCCGACCTTCCAGAAGATGATGGTATGGGAGGTAATTCAATGGGTTCTCGTAACTTTAAGTTTAAACAATTAACTAAGCAACTAGAGCAATATCAAGAAGAATATGATGTGTTAAACAAATACCTAGCAAGTATGGATGAAGATCAAGAATCTCAAACAGCTAACAATTAAATTAGGAAGAAGTATATATGTATACTTATCAAATTGGTAACTACAAACATAAAACTGATAAACAGTTGAATGATCAAGAGTTAAACACTCTCGTAACACAACTACAATCCAGTAACGTCCTTAGTGAAGAAGCAGCAGAACAGGAAGAATACTCAAGAGTAGAAAACCTAAACAATGCTGAGTTGATCAACAGTTCAAGACGTTGGTTAACAAAGACTACAGGTGCAGATTGGACAAAGCAGGGAGACGGTGAAGTCATTGAGCAGTACTACGAAACCATGCGGGACTACGAGCATAACTTAACAAGTTCCCTATCTTTGGCCGCAGGGCTGAGAGGTGACAAGTACGAAGAACAGGATCGTCAAGACTTACGTTTCATGATGGAGAACTGGGACAGGACTGTACCCTTCTGGCAAGAAGAAGGCGGGAAGTGGACAGCAGCAGGTGACTTTTTAGAAGCACTAGGTACTGACGTTACGACTTACGCAGGTTTAGCTACAGGTGGTCTAGGTACTCTAACAGGTCAAGCCGCTAAACAAGCAGCCAAGCAAGGGGTTAGACAAGCTGTAATGGCTTACGCTAAACAAGGAGCGAAGTGGGGTGCTATTGAAGGAACAGCTATTGGTGGACTGCATAGTGTAGGCAACCAAGGTATTCGTATGGAAACCGGACAGCAAGACGAATTTGATTACGGTGATCTTGCAGTAGGTGCAGGCGGCGGCTTACTGTTTGGTGGTATCTTAGGTGGTGCTGTTGGCGGTGCTTCGGGAGGTTTAAAAGCCCTTCGTCCTGAAAAGGTTGTTCCTAGCGGTACAATGGTGGATGGTAGAACGACACTTAACCCTAAGTCACTTACTAAAATAATTAAAGAAGAAAAGGTTGAAGGCGGTACGCTAGTTACCAACCCTGATGGTACTCAAGTAAAGATTACAAGTGCTGGTAAAAACAAATGGGAAGTAGGCGATGCCGATGGCAATGTAACTACCTTTAGTGGTACAAAAGCAAAACTCCTCGATGACCTCGATGCAGAAGCTAAAACTAAAGTTCGGGCAGAGACAGCAGCTAAACGTAAATCACTAAAAGAGGACTTGTCCCCTGATGAAGTCAATGCAGAAATGTTGGCAGAACGAGAGGCGCGTGAACTCCTTGAAGCAGGTGAAGTACTGTCACACGCACAGGAACTTGCTATTAGAAATGCTGATGATACTCGCATCAGAGAAGTAAGACGTAAGGACTTTGATGCTTTCCACAATAATATTAAAACCACAGTTTATGCAAGAGCCGATAAAGCAGGTTCTACCGCAGAGCAGAAAGCACTAGCTGAAGCAGAAGTTACCAAGACAATGAAAGACTTTGACATTAATGTTGAGGACTTTGATCTTGACGATGTCATTGAAAAGTTAGTCAAGAACCTGAACAAAGGTAAAGACAAAGGTAGGCTCACTAACTTCTCACTAGCGGTAGAAGATGAAGCCCTAAAACGTGCCATCAACTTGCACAAGGATAACTCATCGGAGTTCCTATCGGCATTCAAGCAGTGGGATAGACTATTTACAAAGAACGGTGAGATCGCAACTGAAGCCGGTAGAACGCTACAGATGCAAAAGAACCGTAGCCGTATGACCGCCAAGCAGCAACTAGAGTTGATGGAAGGCGTGTTGAAAGCAAAAGACGGTGAGGAAGTTAGGCAACTGGTTAAAGCCATTAGTGAACGGCCCCTGTCTAAAGTTACTAAAGTTACTAAGGTGATCAACGAATACTTTGTACACAACATCCTGACCGCAGGAAGTACAATGGCCGTTAACTTGGTATCCTCGATGATGCATATGAGTTACCGCAGTATAGAAAAATCTGCCGGTGGTATGATGCGTCTAAACACCCGCCAAGCAAAAGAAGGTATGGTTGAACTGTACCAAAGCTGGTCTAACATTGGCTTTGCATTACAGAATGCTAAGAATGCTATGGCTGAGTCCAAGACGATAATGTCACAACGGGCTTTCTCTGACACACTAGAAGATGTCTCCGAAACACACTTAGGGCGTGATTACAAACTGAGTGAAGGTTTTGCAGGTATGGCGAAAGAAGGCGAAGGTCTTTTAGATCATGTCGCTAATGCCGCTGGTAACATGAACCGTCTAGTGGGCCGCAGGGTTATGTTTGGTACAGACGAGTTAGTAAAGTCAATGGCGTTCCGTGGTCACATGGAATCTAAATTCATCATGAAAAATCTTGATGAAGGTGCTACTTTCTCTGACGCAGTAAAGAAAGCAAAAGCAGATACAGATATACTCGTGAAGTCACACATGGATGATGTAGCGGCAGGGCGTAAACTCAGCCGTAACAAAGACATCAGAGAAGCAATGGACAATGCAGAACGTGCTACCTTCCAGAATGACTACAAGGCAGACATGTTTGGTTCAATCGGCAGTGCATCCGCAACTGTCCGTTCAAAGTTCCCAGTGTTGACTATTGTTGTACCCTTCATTCGTACTCCCGCTAACCTACTTTCTTTTGTAGGTGAACGGACTCCAATATTACAAGTAGCATCTAAAGAGATCAGAGAAATGCTAAACGGTACTCCCGCACAACGGGGAACTGCCGAAGCAGCATTAGCTATGGGAACTGCGATGTGGGCTATGGCCGCAGGTATGGCCGCTGGTGGTATGTTGACTGGTGCAGGAGCGCAAGACAGAGGACGTAAGAACGTAGCAATGGGTAACGATGTGTTACCACACTCTATCGTTCACGAAGATGGTAGCAGTACTTCCATCAGACGTTACGATCCCTTCAGTCGCTTTATGCTGACAATGGGTATTGTTCACGACACATTTAAATATCAAGACGAGCAATCTCAAAAAGAGTTATATGCTGAGTTAGCCGTAGGTACGGCCCGAAGCCTTATCTCCATGCCGTCTTTAACAGGTGTCTCACAACTGTTTGATACGTTAGGTGATCCCAATACTAAAGGGATGGCTACTAAAGGTGAAGCATACGCTGCTAAAACTCTAGCGGCCTTCATGCCTTACTACCGACTGTTTGAAGAAATCTACTCTGGTAACGAGAACATGATACCTGAGATTAAAAAGATTGAAGATGCAATCAACGCTCGACCACACGCACTTAGCTTACTCACTCGTGGGTTCCATCAAAGTGCTAATGTCAAACGTGATGCTATCTTTGGACAGCCTTTAATTAAAGATGACATGATCTTAGCCGTCTCTGGTTTACCACATCACGAAGTGAACGGTAATGAGCAAGAGAAGAATGTGCTTAGAGAACTGGATCGACTGGGCATGAGTGTTGGTAATCTTAGTAAGAAATCAAGTACGTTAGGTAATCAAGTCCTGACGGAGTTTGATGTCGATGATGTTACCAATCGTAGTGTGTATGATTTACTTCAGGAAACTGTAGGTACAGTGAAGCTAGGCGGTAAGACTTTAGTTGAGGCCCTAGAGACACAAATGAATACTAATATGTATGTCAACAGTTTTACTGATCCAACCAGACGCACAGGCGCAAAAGAAATAGAAGGTCAACGGATCGCTGCTTTAGATCAGGTGATAAGTGCCTATCGACAGGCGGCTCGTGTTAAAGTGCGTAAGATTTTAGGTGAAGATCACCCAATATTTGACAGCGAGAAACTATCTAATCAACTACAACTCAATAGAGTTTTAACAGGAGGTGAGTAATGGCTTATAGTTACGCACAGTACACAGCAGATGGTACCACCAAGACATTTGCCATTCCATTTACTTATTTGGATGATGCTGAAGTTGTAGTGTTAAAGAACGGGGTACAAGAAGTACTCCCTTCTAATACACTGACAGCTACCGTAGGAAGTGTGACATTATCTGGGTTTCCTATTTTTGGTGATATTATTAAAGTAGTCAGGGTAAGCGATTTGGCTACAAGGGCTGTTGATTTTCAATCAGGTGCAATGATCAGAGAAGAAGATTTAGATTCTTCGGCACAGCAGGTATTCAACGCAGTACAAGATGTTAAAGATGCTGTTGATCTGTCGCTCAAACTTAACTATCAAGGCAACCTCGATGCTCTAAACGCAAGAGTCATTAACGTAGCTGATCCGGTAGACAATACAGATGCTACAAGTAAAGGGTGGGTGAATTCAGCAGCCGCTTCTACGCTTGCCGCAGCCAATTTAGCTGTAACTGATGCCCAAGCAATTAAAGACCAGTTAACTAATCTGTCAATTGTTTATGTGGGAGTTACAATAGGCACGGCAGGTTCAGTAGTTTATGATGTCGATACTGGAGTTGCTACCTTTAGTATTCCCGAAGGCCCCGCAGGCCCAGCAGGCCCTACAGGTGCCACAGGATCAATAGGTTCTGAAGGCCCTACAGGTTCTCAAGGCCCAATAGGCCCACAAGGCCCAGTAGGTGCTACAGGTGATACAGGTGACACAGGCCCCATAGGACTTCAAGGTGCTATAGGCCCCACAGGACTTCAAGGTGAAAGAGGCTTTGAAGGGGATGTTGGCCCCGCTGGCCCAACCGGACTCCAAGGCCCTACAGGTGCCACAGGTCTCCAAGGTGAAAGAGGCTTCGAAGGTGATGTTGGCCCCGCTGGCCCTACAGGACTTCAGGGTGCTATAGGCCCTACAGGCCCTCAAGGCGTTACTGGTGCTGAAGGTGATGATGGTGCTACAGGCCCAGCAGGCCCCACAGGACTCCAAGGCCCTACAGGTGCCACAGGCCCTCAAGGCATTACCGGTGCTGATGGTGATGATGGCGATACTGGCCCCCAAGGCCCCGTAGGTAATACGGGAGCCACAGGAGCAATAGGCCCAACAGGAAGCCAAGGCCCTATAGGCGCTACAGGTTCTACAGGCCCAGCAGGCCCCGAAGGTAATCAAGGTGTCGCAGGGTTACAAGGCCCTACAGGATCACAAGGCTTGATAGGTCTTACAGGCGATACAGGTTCTTCAGGCCCAGCAGGCCCTACAGGCAGTCAAGGCCCTACAGGTAACCAAGGCCCTGTGGGAGCGCAAGGTAACATGGGCGCAACTCCTTTAGGCTTGGCGTTTGGTAGAATGCAAGTGACCAGTGCAGGAATACTACAAATGGAATACTACGGTGATGCTGATGATAACGATTTCAGCATTAACTCTTCTGGCATATTAACAGTAACAACGGTATAAAAATTATGGGAACAATTAATATAGGTAAAGTACGTCAATCCTTTGAAGGCACGTACAGTTCTAGCACAGCTTATGTTGTGTTAGATGTAGTCTTTTCTAGTGGCGAAAGTTTTGTATGTATTCAAGACGCATCAGCAGGAACTTCTCCAACAAACACAACACACTGGCAAAAATTAGTCCAAAAAGGAAGTGATGGTGCTGACGGTGCTGATGGCTCAAATGGCGCTACAGGCGCTACAGGCCCTCAAGGTAACGCAGGCCCTCAAGGTGTTCAGGGAGAAGATGGAGGCACTGGCCCTCAAGGTGCCACAGGCCCCGCAGGTTCTACAGGCCCTCAAGGTGCAACTGGAGCCACCGGCCCAGCAGGTGATGATGGAGGCACTGGCCCTACAGGTTCTACAGGCCCCCAAGGCCCAGCAGGTAATGACGGTGCTGACGGTGCAACAGGCCCTCAAGGCTCCCAAGGCCCTACAGGTAACACCGGTGCAACAGGCCCTCAAGGCCCCGCAGGTGATGACGGTTCTGACGGTGCCACTGGTGCTACAGGCCCTCAAGGCCCTACAGGTAACACTGGTGCAACTGGTTCACAAGGCCCCGCAGGTGACGATGGCCCCACAGGCTCCCAAGGCCCACAAGGCCCCATAGGTAACACTGGTTCTACAGGGTCACAAGGCCCCGAAGGTGATGATGGCCCTACAGGTGCCACAGGCCCTCAAGGCCCCATAGGTAACACCGGTGCGACTGGTGCAACTGGTTCACAAGGGTCACAAGGCCCACAAGGCTCACAGGGCGGCACAGGCCCTCAAGGCCCCGCAGGTGATGATGGTTCTACAGGCGCTCAAGGTGCTTCAGGTGCAACAGGCCCTCAAGGTGCAACAGGCTCCCAAGGTGCAACTGGCCCAGCAGGTTCAAACGCTAATGTTACTAGTGCAACTATCTCGTCAGCAGGCGGCATGTTGAAATCTGCTAACTCACAGCTAGACATGAACAACAACGACATTGTGGGTGTCGATCAGATTTTCCACGAAGGTGACACCAACACATACATCCAGTTTCATGCGGCTGATGAGTGGCGTGTTGTTACTGGTGGAGTAGAGCGTTTAGAAGTTAACAATAGTGCTGTGACAATTGCTGGAACGCTTAATGTTCGTACTGCTATTGATCTTGCAGATAATGATCATCTTCGATTCGGATCTGGCGATGATTGCAAAATGTTCTGTAATGGTTATGCTCAGTTCATAGATTTGAATAGCGGTATTGGAAACTTGTTCATTCGTGATGGAACTACAACTCGCTATACCTTTGATGACAACGGATCATTCACAGCAACAGGTAACATCACCGCTTATTCTGATAGACGATTAAAGGATGACATCCAGCCAATCGAAAGTGCTTTAGAAAAAGTCGGCACACTTAGCGGTAACACTTACCAGCGGAATGACTTGAAAGACCCCGACAGACGTTACGCAGGTGTCATTGCTCAAGAGGTTGAGCAGGTACTTCCTGAAGCAGTTACTGAGGCTGAAGATGGTATTAAGACTGTAGATTACAACGCTATCATTGCCCTACTTGTAGAGTCTGTTAAGGAACTAAAAGTAGAGGTTGATCAACTTAAAGGAGGTTCCTAATGTCCTTACAAACATCAGGGGCAATAAGCCTCAACCAAATTCACATTGAAGCTGGAGGGTCTTCGGGCAGTACAGCAGGTCTAAATGACGCAGATATCCGTGGTTTGATTGGTAAAAGCAGTGGCGCTAGTATGGCATTTAACGAATGGTACGGAGCCTCCAATGTTGAAGAACAAACTGTAACTGTAGGCATAAGACCTGCCCAACAATACTCAAACCCACAATACGGTTTCGGAATTAATGTCTTCGGTTCTACAAGTGACGGTACGTTTAACATTAAGAGCGCCAATGTTACGGCACTTAACTGGGCTGTAACTATCATTGGTAGTAATTTTGTAAGAAACACATTTCAGATTGAAGGTGTTCACGCCAACAGTGGATTTACTACAATGACGATAAAAAATGGTAACACAACCACAGGTACTTTTCAACGCAGTGCAGCAGTATTTTCTACCATAGCAGCATCAACCGGTTATGCCGGAGCGACACTTTGGACGTGGGAGGGTACGAATAGCACTGCCATGCCGAACCCTTATGGGGGTGTTAGCGGTGCAACGAGGACGGTGACATGGACTTAAATAGAAACTATAGCCAAAGGGTGGCTGAGTTAGACCCTAGTGAGCAGTATGTAACATACCAGAAAGGTAAGTATTATTACGAAATACCTAAGAGAGTTGAGTCTGAGTTAGAAACACAAGAACGCCTAGACAGCCACATGCTTGAAACTGCCACTTTAAACTTTAAAAAATCACAATGCCGTGATGATGTTTATGTAGACCAAGAAATAGTAAGGCAAGACTACACCACTGCTCAACCAGAAGGAGTAGCACTTGTTCAAATTCTTCAAGATCGTTTTCCTGATTACGTTAATTATACTAGATGGGACTATAACTTTGTAGGTTCTTATGGAGGTTATAGAGAACCTTATGAAAATAATAGTATCAGCTTTTATGATTTTGGAATTAATGCTAGTGAAGAATTACAACTAAGGTTTGGTACTTCTTATCTGATAAGTGATCTTTATGGTTGGTACGGATTAAAGTTTGATCTAGTTACTGATGAAGTGATGCTAAAGATGGTATTTAAAACTTATGATGACCCAAGACCTGAGTTTCCTTCGACTAGAAACTTATTCTTTGCTCGTACACATTTTACAGACGGTACGTCAAGTGACTGGGTAGATGCTTATATTTACGCTACTCCTAAAGTTGTTAAAAACTTCTGTGCTGAAAACAACTTAACATACCCTCTAAACGATAACGAACATTTAGCATGTGATGTTATTTGGTGTTGGGGTTTTGTCTTTCACAAAGACACTCAAGAATACGGTGCTGTGAAAGCGTACTCTCGTTACAACTTACCTGACGAGGTCTAGGATGAACATGGATGAATTTAAACGCCTTGATAGAATTGAGAACAAAATAGACAAGCTAGTGGAGGTTGTGGCCTCCCTAGCACGTTTAGAGGAACGAATGGATGCAGTCAACCAGCGTGTTGACAGACACGAGTATAGACTTGACGATCAAGAGCAGCACACAGATGCCTTGACCGAAAAGGTTACCGAAAACACATCCTCCAGAAACGCACTTGAAAGGTTCGTATGGTTAGTCGTAGCTGCTATAGCTTCGTCAGTCGCTTATATGTTCCGAGAATAGGAGACAATAATGTTAGAACAACTAATAGGCCCTGTAACGGGCCTCCTTGATAAATTTATAGAGGATAAAGATAGTAAGAATGCACTTGCATTTCAAATTAGCACGTTGGCTGAGACACATGCTCAAGAACTGGCAAAGGCCCAAATTGAAGTTAATAAAACGGAAGCGGCTCATAACTCGCTCTTTGTTTCTGGCTGGAGACCCGCTGTTGGGTGGGTGGCTGTATTTGGTATGGCGAGTAACTTCTTGGTTATACCAATGGCAAATTTCGCGCTGGCTATTTTTGGGTCTGCGATCACTGTTCCAGTCCTTGATCTAAGTCAAATGATGCCGGTACTGCTTGGTATGCTAGGTCTAGGTGCCATGAGAACCGCAGAAAAAGTTAAAGGAGTGCAAAGAGACAAATGACAGACTTCATATACTTTGACAAAGATGACTTCCGTTGCATGGAGACAGGCAACAACGAGATCAAAGACGAGTTCATACATAAACTAGATACCCTAAGAGAAGTATGTGGCTTCCCGTTTATCGTAACTAGCGGCTATCGTGATCCCACCCACAGTGCGGAGCGACATAAACCCAATGGTGGCGGTACGCATACCAAAGGGATTGCCGCTGACATCAGAGTGTCAGGAGGCTCACAGCGTATGCAGATCGTTAAGTTTGCAACGTCTCTGGGTTTCTCCGTAGGCGTAGCTAAAACATTTGTCCATGTGGACATCAGAGATACCGAAGCAATGCTTTGGTGTTACTAAGGAGTAATAATGGCTAAGTTAAATAAAGACAGCCTCAAGGTAGACACACCTAGAGCCACCCCCAGTCACAAAAATAAATCTCATGTCGTTAAGACACGAGTTGGCGATAAGTTAAAGATTATCCGCTTTGGTGAGCAAGGTGCTGAGACAAACAGAAGTGCCAAGCAACGTAAGGCTTTTAGAAGCCGCCACGGTAAGAACATTGCTAAAGGTAAATCATCAGCCGCTTACTGGGCTAACAGAACAAAATGGAAGGGTTAATATGTCTACAGATCGTGAAATTATCGACACGTTGCATGACGCACTTGCCAAAGACCTACTCGTAAGAGTTAAGTCAGGTGAAGCTACTGCATCAGAGTTAGCCGTTGCCGCTAAGTTCCTCAAGGACAACAACGCTAGTCTCGACATTATCCAAGCAGATACTGCTATGGGTAACTTGTTAGAGGCCCTCCCGTTCCAACCGAAGATAGTAGGACAATAAGATGGCTAGAGATTACCGCAAAGAATACGACAACTACCACAAGCAACCTGAACAGCGCCTTCGTAATGCCGCACGGAAACGTGCAAGGCGTAAAGTGATCCGTGATAAAGGCGCAGCCGCTGTACAAGGTAGAGACGTTGATCACGTAGATCGTAACCCACAGAATAATGCCTCTAGTAACTTACGCATTATGTCTAAGAAAAGAAATAGGAGTCGAAATGGCTAACCCACAACTGCCTCAAGAGTTACACGACTTCAGGAACTTCCTGTTTATTGTATGGAAGCATCTGGCACTACCAGACCCGACAGAAGTACAATACGACATGGCCGAGTATCTCCAGAACGCTCCTAGACGAGCAATCATTGAGGCATTCCGTGGAGTTGGTAAGAGTTACATCACTGCCGCCTTTGTAGTGTGGAAGCTACTGCTTGATCCTGAGATTAAGTTTATGGTTGTCTCCGCATCAAAGGCTCGTGCAGATGATTTCTCTACATTCACCCAACGGCTGATTATGGAACTACCAATGTGTAGTCACCTGATCGCTAAAGATCACCAGCGGTGGTCTAAGATTGCATTCGATGTTGGCCCAGCCAAGGCATCAGGTTCCGCTAGTGTTAAATCTGTCGGTATCACTGGACAGCTTACAGGCTCTCGTGCAGACATTATTATTGCCGATGACGTTGAAGTACCCAACAACAGCATGACCCACATGATGCGTGAGCGTCTAGCGGAAGCTGTAAAGGAATTCGATGCGGTACTTAAACCCAACGGTAAGATACTTTACCTTGGCACACCACAGTGCGAAATGAGTCTTTATAATACACTCACAGAGCGTGGTTATAAGATGCGAGTATGGCCTGCACGTTTCCCTACCACAGAACGCGCTGAGAAGGCGTATGGGAGTCGTTTAGCACCTCTGCTATACGATAAGATGTCCTTTAGTGACAAGCCGTTAGACGGGCAACCAGTAGACCCTAAGAGGTTCGATGCTGATGACCTGTTAGAACGAGAACTCAGCTACGGTAAATCAGGCTTTGCTTTACAGTTTATGTTGGACACCAGCCTCAGTGACCTTAACAAATACCCACTGAAGCTAAGTGATCTTATGATCATGTCGTGTGACGCTAAGAAAGCCCCAGAGAAACTCGTGTATGGCATTATGAAGGAGATTAAAGACCTCCCTAATGTTGGCCTAGCGGGTGACAAGTACTACGCCCCAGAAGCTGTTGTAGGTGACTACGTTGACTACACAGGTTCCCTGTTGGTCATTGACCCGTCAGGTAGAGGTTCGGATGAAACCGCTTACGCAGTCATTAAGATGCTTAACGGTTACTTGTACGTTGTCGAGTGTGCTGGCGTTGACGGTGGTTACTCCACCCCCGCACTAGAGCATCTTGCAAAGAAGGCTAAAGAACACTCTGTCAACATGGTGCTGATCGAGAGTAACTTTGGTGACGGTATGTTTACAGAACTACTGAAGCCCATACTCAACCAGACGTACTCTGTTACCATCGAGGAGGTACGCCACAGCAAGCAGAAAGAATTACGTATCATCGACACACTAGAACCCCTGTTCAACCAACACCGGATCATTATAGACCCCAAGGTTGTCCAGCAGGATTACGATAGTGTTCAGAAGTACCCAGCAGAACAAGCCCAACGCTACATGCTCACCTACCAACTGTCTAGGATCACTAGAGATAGAGGCTCCCTAGCGCATGACGATAGGTTAGATGTACTCGCTATGGGCTGTAAGTACTTTGTCGATCAAATGGCCGCTGATGTTAACTTAATGATGAACGAGCGCAAGGATGAAGTCCTACGTGCAGAACTCGACAAGTTCATTGGTGGATTCAATATAGGCAACAAGGGTAGCCCAACAGCCCTTACTGCATTCTAACGAGGACATTATGATTGAAATAGCAATGGCAATAAAAGCCGCACACTCTAGTGTCCAATTTATCACCAAGGCGGTTAACGCAGGTCACGATGTAATGGACTTGACTGACCGCATCGGTGCTTTCTTTGACGCTAAAGAACAGATACAGGAGGCAGAGATAGCCTCCAAGAACCCCTCCATAGCCGCTAAACTACTTGCAGGAGGCTCTGTAGAGTCTCAGGCATTGCAGATTACTGCTGCCAAGTACAAACTACAAGAGCATGAGAAGCAGTTAAGGGAAATTATAATGTACCACGGGGCAGGTGAAGCATTCTACCAAGAAATGTTACGGAATAGACGCTTAATACGTGACCAGCGTATGAGAGCAGCTAGGAAGAAGGCTGAAACCAAGAAGATGGTACTCGATACAGCCCTAATAATCTTCGTAACACTTATAGGAGCCGCCACGATCCCTTTGCTTGCTGTGTGGTTGATAGAATAAACCTATTAAGACCAGGGAATTCATAGGTATTTTCTAAAGGCCCCCTATTAGTGGCGTGTTTGTACATACTACTACATATATATATGTAAGTAAGTAGGTATGTAAGTAGCTAACTACTCTATAGATGGCTCTAATTCCTATAGATACCAGCCCCACACCCCCACATCAAAGGTTCTTGACGGTACTGAGGTATCGTCCCGATGGGTAACAAAGGACTACACAGAGACATTTAGTGTCTCCTACCTTCCCCCCAAGGTGTAGTCGGACAAAAAGCCCGTCCCTAATTTGGTAGAAAAATCTGAAGAGGTTATTAACGTGGGACAGTTCTACGATTCCCCCATGCGCTACACTATAGGCCGAAAGATATGCCACCGGATACCGACTAGCGCCGCAGCTAGTGCCGCATGATCGCTGCGAGGCGCTTTGATGTTGGCCTTTCGGTAGACTATTAATCTAGTGCCAGCCGATACGGTGATTTTCTTTACATGTAAAGATTCTATTGTGTCTGTTTGTCTTTTCTATCGGTTGCATTTATTTCACTAGGTGGCCTTGCATTTGCTATAGGTATTTTGCTATACTATTGCCAATGGCGAGAAAGCCATTATTTCAACCCTAAATGAGAATCATTCTCAATAACTTTAAGAGGCTACACCATGACCGATTTCAACTTAAATACTGCTTTA
>Ga0209092_10000474_pt1 | contig 39218 bp, 25 predicted proteins | sample FraStrMetagenome_FD_187446 | JGI IMG/M metagenome (GOLD analysis project Ga0209092, IMG submission 187446) | Marine eukaryotic phytoplankton communities from Arctic Ocean - Fram Strait ARC3M Metagenome (SPAdes) (version 2) | ecosystem: Environmental > Aquatic > Marine > Oceanic | place: Fram...
ATCGTGCAACTCAAAGTCCTTTTGTTTCTCATCGTTTTCCTCTAGCATCTCATAGCTTTCTTCTCTCCTGCACCAGGATATAAATCTATGTTTGTACGGTACTAAATTTCTCTTCGAATCTGGTCCTTGCGTTATGAACTCCCAACTTAGCAAAAGATCGCGTTTTAGGTGTTCATTTTTCATTCCTATCTTGTGTAATTAGAAACTAATAGATCATAGGCAAGATTCCATTTTATTGATGTCATGGATTACATGTATCACTTTCTTTCTTGGCATTAGTTTCCCCACCATTTCGCAGGTAAGCATTAAAACAACACTTTACAAAAAAGAGAAAAATGTATCCCTTACCAATAAATATGGTACGCGTACGGAGGTTTCATATTTTGGAGGTACGCTGTGGCTATTTTTGGTTCAACTATACTAGAGCCTCACGTAGCTGCAGCACAATTAGGTTTTTGGTGAAAAAAGTTTCACATTATTATTACTTGATGCTCTGCAAGGCGGTTTCATGATTTGTCGCTCTGTAGAAACATCTAATACATCATTATGAGCTCCAAAACATGGTGCTCCGATGCCCTTCATGATCTTCTTGGCTATTCCGATTCCTCTCTAGCATCATATTTGACCAGTACGGCAAAAAAATCAAAATCCTACCATTCTATTCTTCAAGTATTACAACAGGGCGGAGTTCAACCAACCAATACTCAACATCAATCTAAAGATGCTATTTTAACTCAGTTTGCCAAAGAATTATTCGCTAAATGTCAGCCAACTCCATCTTCTTCAAGTGCTACGAGTTTAAGTTCTGGTGTAGTGCATACCAACTCTATAAAAAATACAAGAGAGAGTAGAGTTACACATGCAGATATGATGAAAAAAGCAAAAACATATGAGCTCCTTCAAGACGATAACGATGATTATGCTCCAATGAAAGCATCTTCACATTCAAAAGCAAATAATAGCAAGTCTAAAGAAGCTTCTACCACGAAAGTATCGTCAAAAAAATTGAATTCTAGCAAAATCAAAGAACGTAAACAAAACATGAGACGTAGACGATCCTATAGTACTGAAAGTGAATCCAGTGATTCCAATACCGACAATAAACATTTAAATGAGTCGAAAGGTAATTTATCATCCAAGAGCCGTTCGTCTAGAAGAGAAAAAAGTCATTTGAGTGCGTCTGAACGTACTGAAATTGACAGAGAAAAGGATTTGCAAGAACGTGATGAGTTTGTAAAACGATTACAATCACGTGACTCCAAACAAACCAAGCGGAAGTCCAAAAAGAAACACCGCTCCAGTTCTAAATATAGTGATTCCGATAGCAGGAATAGTGACAGTGATTCATCTTCATCATCGGCCAATCATAAATCATCTCGAACACAAAAACGAAATGATTCCTCGAAAAGAGACTTGAACTATATCGACGAAAAAACGGGTACTGAATTTTCCATTGGCCAATTGCGCAAGGAAAGTAGACGTGCTTATCTGAAAAAAAGGGAAGAAAAGGAGTTGTCTTTATTGGAGCAATCTTTACGTGACGAGGAGGAATTATTTGGTAATCATGCATCTGACTTAACCACTGCGGAAAGAAAAAAGTTAGAATTGAGTCGCAAAATATTGGCCATGGCTCGGCAAAGGAATAAAGATGGAGCGTATGATAATGAAGCGGATAATGATGGAGGTGATATTGCACGAGCTCAACAAGACGGTTTTTATCGTTTGCCAGATGATTATGAACAGCATCAAAAAACTAGGGCGGAGCAAAACTCAAAGCTTCTCTCGTCTCGATATATAGAAGAAAAAGTAGAAAAAAGTGAACAAGAATTATGGGAAGAGAAACAAAAAAACCGCGTGTATGGTTTTGGAAGCAAAAAAAAGAAACGTAAACGACCGGGTGTAGATGGTGGACAAGATCAAGCTGTGGAGGATGGCGACAGTCAGGAAAAAAAATACGATTATGTCTTTGAGGACCAGATTGATTTTGTCATGACAGATTCTGCAAAAGGTTATGATCAGCGCGAACCTAACAAACAAAAATCTGATTTTTTGGCGAAATATCAGGAAAATAAAGCTTTGGAGAAAGTAAAGCAAGAAAAGGTTATACTTACTGCTCGAGAAAAAATGTTAGATGGTCGTAAAAAACTTCCCGTGTATCCATACAGAGAAGAATTTTTAGCTGCTGTAAAAGATAATCAAGTTCTTATTCTTGTTGGAGAAACTGGATCTGGAAAAACCACCCAAATACCTCAATATCTACATGAAATAGGATATTCTGAGATGGGGAAAATTGGATGTACACAACCGCGTCGTGTGGCCGCAATGAGTGTTGCTGCACGCGTCTCAACTGAAATGGGTTGTAAATTAGGGCATCAAGTGGGATATTCCATTAGGTTTGAAAATTGTACTAATCGTGATACAGTTATACAATACATGACAGATGGTATGTTGTTAAGGGAATTTTTAACAGAGCCTGACTTGAAAAGTTATTCATGCCTAGTGATCGATGAGGCACACGAAAGAACCTTGCATACTGATATTTTGTTTGGACTTGTTAAGGACATCGTAAGGTTTCGAGATGATTTGAGATTGATCATTAGTAGTGCTACTCTTGACGCAGAGAAATTTTCTAGATATTTTGATGATGCAAGTATTTTCATGATACCTGTAAGTTCATTGCCTCATTTCGTTGACTTTCATCAAAACGAAAATAATGATTATCGGCTTTAACATAATTTCTTTTCCAATTTTATTTCTCTCTTTTTTCATCGAAACGATAAAGGGTCGAATGTATCCTGTTGATATATACTATACCAAAGCACCAGAGGCCGATTACGTCGATGCAGCAGTTGTCACCGTGCTTCAGATTCATGTTTCGCAGCCTACAGATGGAGATGTTCTTGTATTTTTGACAGGTCAAGAAGAAATTGAAACGGCAGCTGAGATTTTGATACAACGGACAAGAAAGTAAGTTTCGAAACGGATTAAGTGTCTTTATGAATAAACATGTATTTCTAACCTCCAGTTTACATATATTGAATGAAGCCTTGGATCAAGAATCAAAGACCTTATTATTTGTCCCATATATGCAAATCTTCCTTCAGAACAACAAGCGAAAATTTTTGAAAAAACTCCTCGTAATTCAAGGAAGGTTGTTTTAGCAACAAATATAGCTGAAACCAGTCTTACAATTGATGGAATATGCTACGTGATTGATACTGGATTCAACAAAGAAAAATCTTACAACGCTCGATCTGGTATGGAATCTTTGATGGTGACACCAATTTCTCAAGCTGCAGCAAAGCAAAGATCGGGAAGGGCTGGAAGGTAAGGATTATTGTGCCATTATGAATGCATATCTAGAACTTTTATTTCATCATGATTATTTAATTTCTCATGAAAATGATCAGGACACAACCGGGCAAGTGCTTTCGATTGTTTACAGCTCTTTCGTATGAAAATGAATTAGATCCCACGACAACCCCCGAGATCATGCGTACAAACATGGCAAATGTAGTTCTCATGTTAAAGAGTCTGGGAATTAATGATTTATTGAATTTTGACTTTATGGATGCTCCTCCTCCAGATACTCTGATTCGCGCGTTAGAACAATTATATGCATTAGGTGCCCTCAATAATCGTGGGGAACTCACAAAGCTTGGTCGTCGTATGGCAGAATTTCCATTAGATCCTATGCTAAGTAAAGCTGTCATCGCTAGTGAAAAGTATGAATGTGTTTCAGAAGTTTTATCCACAGTATCTATGCTTTCTATAGGAGCTTCTGTATTTTATCGCCCAAAAGAAAAAGCGGTTCATGCCGATACGGCACGAATGAACTTCGCCAGAGGAGGGGGTGGAGATCATATATCCTTGCTCCGATGTTATACGGATTGGGCAAATACGGAATATAGCTCACAGTGGTGCTTTGAGCACTATATTCAAGTAAAAAGTATGAAAAAGGCTCGTGATATAAGAGAGCAATTGGAAGGTCTATGTGAACGTGTGGAAGTAGATAAAGAGTTATCCATGGATCCAGATGAAGGTGGTATGGACAACATTATGAAAGCTATAACTTCTGGATTTTTTTATAATACAGCTAAATTGGGAAAGTCAGGTGACTACCATACTATAAAGCAACGGCGAACTGTATATATTCACCCAAGCAGTGTCTTGGCGAAAGAAGAAGAAGCACCAGCTTGGCTAGTATACTTTGAATTGGCATTTACATCCAAGGAATTTATGAGACAAGTTGCCCCGATAAAACCAAATTGGTTGATTGAAATTGCCCCCCATTTTTATCAGGAAAGTGACGTATTAGACGTCAAAACGAAAAAAATGCCAAAATCTAGAAAGAAATAATACAATAAAGCTTGATCGTTGATTTCTTTTATAATTATTAACATTGGCATTTGTAATCATATTTGAAGGACTTTAAATTCGCCCTGGAGTTCGTTGTAGCTATTGTTTTTTTCTGATTTTGTCACAATTTCTGTATTTTCTTGGTTTGGTTCTATCACTCCTTTCTTTTCCTTTCGTTTCTTCCTTCTTAAATCTCTTTTCTCTTTTTTATTTAATTGATTTTCTTTAGTAGCTCGTTTTTCTCTTTTTTCTTTTTCTTCATGTGAAGATTTCTTTGTCGCCTTGTTTACTGAAGCTTTATTCAAAGATTTTTTTGTCTCTATTTCACTTATTGGTTTTGTACTTTTCACACTGTTATAGTGAGAGTTTTCATGATATGATAGCATTAGATCAGCTCCTACATTTTCTTCGTGTCCACTTTCTATAGAGAAAACTCCACCTGCTGAAAAGATAGTAATGTTTCTTCTGCAAGAGGGTTAAATTGTCGTAAAAGATTCGTAAGAAAGAAAAAATATTTAATAAAGCCTAAGGAGCAAAGATACTTCAACAAAACACACCTATATAATTGTGCTGCGGCCACAAGTTCTGCATTACCACCCCATTCTCCCTCTTGTTTCATTCTATCCATATATTCTGTGTATGAAGAAGCATGGTCATCTAAATCAAAATCCATTTCATCATCTTCCTCTACGACAATAAAACATTTAAAATTATCTTCATTTTCTTCCAAATATACACAGACTTCAGATCGTACCACATCATGTTTTGATCCGAAATCTGAATGCAATTGATCACATAATGATCGAAAAAGGCAGTTCCCATCTTCCGCCATTTCATTTATGACTCGTGCATTATTTTGTTCCACGAATTTACGAAAATCGTCATCTCCTGATGCATGAACTTTGTTTTTATTTCCTTCTTGGATCTTTTTCTTCTTTTTTCCACTAGGTTTAATATTTCGTTCGCTCTCTTGTTGTTTTTTTGTTTGTGATTTTTGCTTTTTGCCAGATGAACTCTTATTCTTGGTTTTCTTACTCTTCGCCATATCCAAAGGCTGTATTCATGAGATAAAGGCTGTCTTAAATCTCAATCAATAATAGAGTTTGGAGTCACTTTCGATATCTTTTAATTGAAAAATACCAATTTATTGGAATAAATAGAAAAATTAAAGCAAATCTCTGCCCCTATTGTAAACGTCATTTAAGGCAATCGATATGCCAACGTACAAATAGTACCATAGTCTTCAAAATCTACCTAACAGAAGAATAAAATTCAAATTCTGAGAATTTAGCCATCATCACAATGATGGCAAAGACTTTGAATATGAGAGAAATAAAAAAAACAAAGAAATCGAAATCACCCTGGAATGCAAACTTTGAAAAACTTAAGATTTTTTCCAAAAAGAATGGTCATTGTAATGTTCCCTTTACTGGCGAAACAAGAGCTCTAGCAAAGTGGGCTACGCGACAAAAGAAAGCAGCCCATGCCCCCAGACAACAACAAAAATTAGTGAGTATTGGGTTCGACTGGCGAACTCAACGAGAGAAGGAGAATGAAGCATGGGAAAAAATGCTGAGAAATCTGACAGCTTATAAAGAACATTTTGGAAATTGCAATGTCCCTTACAATTATGGAGAAAATCCTGAGCTCGGAACATGGTAAGTATGAGTGGAATTTAATGTCAAGTCGGAAGTGCCATCTCATATTTGATAAAATTATTGCAGGGTTGCTAATCAAAGGAGGCGAGGAAATCAAGATAAGTTATGCAATGAACGGCGAAAAAAACTAAATGATGTTGGCTTTGAATGGAGAAAAAACAATAATTTGAGAAAGAAAAAAAGTAGCTTTACTGCATATGACGACCTATGGGAAGCAATGTTTGAAGAGTTAACAAAATACAAAGAGGAATATGGAGACTGTGATGTACCGTACAATTTTCTTCCATCTCCAACGCTAGGTAGCTGGGTGTGCACTCAAAGGAGAGTATTCAATGGAAAGACATTTTTATATGGCTCAGAAAAGAAAATGAGTACAGAACGAATAACAAAGCTCGAATCGATAGGGTTTAGTTTTGACATTACAAAAGATAAAAAGTCTCCAGATGAAGAAAACAGCGAAAGTTCTGAGTCATAGAGTAACGCAAATGTGGACAAGTAAAGCAGAAACAAATTTGACACTTTCATTAACTAGATCAAGGCTTCACGATCTCAATTGATAGGTAATGAATAAATTCGATCTCGTGAGCATGAATTGCAAGCAAAATAAAAGAAACCAAGTTAGAAATCGTTTCATCTTTTACTAAACAAAATAATAATTAAGATAAATCAAAACATCATTGTAGCTCATGTCCTTCGGCGAGTGCTAGATCGTTACTTTCAATTGCATCTACCGCATTCTTTTCTTCAATATCTTCTTCATGCCCAAGTTTCAAGAACTCCACATCCAACACTGACAGAAGTACAGGGAGGAAGTAGCACCCGAAAAAGTATGTCACGAACATAACTATGATGAGTGGACGAAAAAAATACTTTTTGGTAAACTCAAATTTGGTAAATGCAAGGCAAACCACTCCAATAGTTGAACTTGCGAAGGACATGAATGTTGGTAAAAAGAGGAATTTCATAGCATATTCAAGTCGTTGGCTGGAGCTTTGATATGACAATGGAGCTGTTATGAATCGATGAGTGATGTGTACAGAATATTCCACAACGAACCCAATACTTAAAATGAATGACATCATTGAAAATGCTGTCAATGAAACATCTGCCAATGCACTTAATCCTGTAACAGTAATCACAGAAAGTATACATGTCAATGCAATGAGAATAGCACCAGTGAAACTTCCGTACAGAATCTTCTTTGTAGAATGTTTTTTATTGGCCAGTAGCATACAAAATAAAAAAATCCAAGAAACTCCAAATCCAATTATGACTGATAACCATACTGATTCTAAAAGAAGTGATCCAATATTAATATATTGCTCCCAATACGAGTATGGGGCTCCAGTCATAAAACAATGAACTTCTTCATCTTCATCACAGAACTTCCTAGTTTCAGTAATAAGATCAACAGTGTCCTTATGAGTAAATAGATGGATTCCAAACATATTTGGACCCGATGAGATTTTGAGTGGGCTCAACACTTTATCGTCAGAATTGAATTCACCGCTGCAATCATCAAAAATTGAGGCCGTATTCGGTTCCAAAAGAATGCCTCCCTTTCCACCTGTATACATCCTCCAATTTTCCAAGCAGTACTGAAGTTTATCCTCAGACCATCCCTCAAAAATGGGACACCAGCTTTCGTCTTCATCGGAATCCGGATTATATTCACCTTTTTCCTGCATGAGGCTTAAATCATCAGGATGCATCTGTGATGTTGGTCTACAAACTCCTAGTTCATATGGTTGACAAGTTTCGCTATCAGATCCAAAGGTTTTATTCCGTAAACCCAAGTTATTCTTCTTCCAGGTTCCCGAGCAGCTACTTCCATCTTTATAAAGTATGTCATTACCACATTGTGATACAGAAGGGTCCTTTTTAATCCAATTTGAGTCGCATTGATGCGTTGTCCAGACTGCGAAGTTCGCAATCCATAGTTCCTTTGTATCTACGTTTGAAGCAACGTGATCAGTTTGCAATATATTCTCAAATTGATTGATCATCTTGAGTTGAACATCTGGATTTGTATAGTCTAATGCTCCCCAATTAATAGATATTGGGAATGTAGCAAGATTTTCCGTTCGATACATAGCCCACATTCCACTTTGACTATCCGATGGCAAGAGTTCCTGTAATAATAAAGATGAAAAAAATAGAATGTGAGCATTTTTATCTCGTTTACATATGCCTAAAAATGAGAACCTTGTACAATTATTCTTACTTCAAGACCCAAACCAGCTTGAATTTGAGTAATACCAAATACACCAGCAGAGAGTAATCCCAAAGTGATGAGCCAAACTATTCCATGGGAAATCTTTTGGATTAAACTTTTTTTTATGATCATGGTTTTGTAAAATTTGTCATAGAAAGCACTTGAAATTTCTATGGCCTTCGACTTTTTAGAATTGCTGCTTTCAGCATCATTCTTTTTGCAACATAAAATATCATACCTGCCTGCTCGTTGCCGTTTCAGATCGATGAAGCAGAATGCTGGAAAGCAAAATGCGATGGCTACCCACAAGTATGCAATAGAAATCATTGCTGCCTGTGCTGTCAGGTAAACAGCTGGTATATCAGATATATTCATAAGAGCAAACATACAAAAATTTACGAGACTTGTCATTGTTAGAGGAATCATTACTTCCTGCATAACTTCCACAAGGTTCTTGTCGTCATACCCTTGCTTTTCTTTCAGTCCTAGAGACACTATGTACATATTATCTACCCCCAAACCGATCAAAATAAAAGGGAGAGTCCACCCAATAGTGATATTTAATTTTATGCCAGCAATGATTGCGGTTCCCAGCGCACCGAAAAATGAGAGAATGACTAGACATACTCCAGTAGTTGTAATCACAATACGTGATTCAACTTTATTTGAACTTGCCAAGAATAAAATGGAAAATATGGCGATAATGCAGAAAGAAATAAGCATTAAATTACCTCCACTCAAAGTCACTTCTTGCAAGATTCTCGCTGTTGTTCCAACGGCACCAACATCTATGAAAAACGTAAGTTTAGAGATGATTAGTTGAATAGATTCTCCAGATAATTTAAATAAAAACGAAACTAGTCTTTTTTTCTTACCGTCATAAAAACTAACAAATTGAACTTCTCCCGCTGACAGATCATCCCAACCCTTTGACCATTTTTCTTCGTACTCTAATTTGAACTGAGTTAGAACTTCCTTTGCATCTTCTTCTGTGATATCATCAATTGGTCCTCCTGGACGATTACAATTCTTTGAAAGATGGAAGACAACCAAATTAATGCAAATGAAAATTGTTTGTATATTAACTAAGTTTCGATGATTGACGTACCCTAACTCGTTCCATTATACCTTTTGGAGATAATGAAATGTATACATTTTGCAAGGATCTGACAGAAGTAAGCGGATTCTCAAATGAATATTCTCCAACTGGAGGAGTGGAACTGCCAATAAGGATATTTCTATCCAAGGCACCAATACTTTCTCCTTCATCAACATAGTATAGATCTCCACTCGACTGTCTTAAAATACTTTCTTCCGATTCACCGGAGTAAGAAAATCTTTCACCTCTCAAAGTATATCCACATCCCCTTCCTGTTGTGTATGTGTATGGATCACTTTCTCCTGGAACTATGCGTAAAAAATCAGGACTTTCAATAATGAGATTGTACCACATTTTTGCAAAATGTGTCTTTGTTCGTGTGCCATCAACTTGAAATGGATCGTTGTATTCGGTGCATAATCGTAAAGAGGCTGCAGCCAAGACCAAGTTAGTAACTCTATCAGTATCACCAAAAGGCCCAGGTAACGCTTCATTGCCACAATCTGAAACGAGATTATGTGATGAGGAAGGATAAAATTGAACATGGCTCGTATAATATTTAATTTTGGTCAAAAAAAGATAAGAACTTACGGGCAACCATCGGTAGAGCTGTGCTAACAAACCAAACTATTCCAGGATCTCGTAAAATATCATCAATGGAGTCTCCAGAGGTTGCAAAATCGCCTGATAGATCAAGACCAGAACCACCATATGGTTTCAATTCTGTAGTATTTCTATAATCAAATAAATATCCAGAATCCTCATTCCAGAAAGGGACTGGAACTCCTGCAGTGTTTAAACTAGAATAAGCATTGTCTGCATGGATAAACAAAGCTTGGGCAGCTTCTTCTTCCGTTACATTTTGTGGACAATCTCTGCATAAAGATGCCAATGTTGTTGAAAGAAAAGTCTCGTATCCACTGACATAGCTTGAAGCACCTAATTCAGCGTACACTTTTCTTGCAATATAATACATATAAAATTCTTCCACTAATTCTCGATTGAGTTGAAGACCCACCATTTGAACAGCTTCCAACAACCCATCCGCTATATCAAAACCTGAATCCACTTCATCTTGTAAGGTCACAAACAATTCTGTTAAAAGATCTGTGTAAGATGTTACCATAGAACTCATTTTTTCTTCTAACATGGTTTCTATACATATTTTACATGGATGGTTTTCTTCAAAACTACCCATGTCATCAAAGAAAAATAATTGCTCGGCGTAATCAGGATCTTTACCATTTGCAACTGCATACTCAACATCCATACGTAACCTGTAATCATGATCACAAAAATCACCAATGGAGTTGTCCGCTTCTGATAGGCAATGATCCAACACAATTCCAAAACGGGTTAACCGAGGTGCAACCAATTGAGGATAAATGAGATCTTCATACCAAGTTAATCGTGCCGTCTCATCTAAATTCCAACGGGATTCCTGAAAGATATCCATAGGGGTGAGCCGAAAACAAGCGAATCTGTACGTAGTTCCTGCGCCAACACTATTGGACCAACAGGTATCTTGGAATGTAAAAGTGTGTCCTTCATAGTCAACCTGACAATGACAAAAACAAACGAAAAATTAATAACATGGGTTGAATCGCGAAGGTAATAAACAAGTATATTTCTACCATTTCAATAACTTACAGTGACGTCGGCTAAATCTTTCATGCGTTCATTGATCTCATCGAGTCGATCAGCTGTAAATAAATTTCCCTCGTCACGACTAACGGCCATGGCAGAAAAAGTCGTCAAGTCTTGTCGTCCTGCGGTATCTTTGGTAACAATACTCTTCATATAATTTATATCATTGTAAAATTGACCTGTTGTGGAAGTCCAAATATTATTTATATCTTTTTCAATGATATCTTCTTGAGTAAATCCTACAATGAGAAGAGCCAGCAATACAGTTGGAATTATGACTGCAAATGGATAAGGGCACCTCCCCATAAAGGTGTAAAAACTCCCAATCATCTCTTATCGGATTTCTGACCTTCAACTCTTAATGTTCCTTATAAGTTGACGCCCTGCAATCAGATTATCCTCAATGTTCTTTTGAGTTCAGTTCTGATTTTATGCCAATAATCAATCAAGCAAGCTAAGCAAAACTTGTAAGTAAGTTTCATATGAGAATATTCATAGTATACCTACACATTAAATTGGTATTGGACCTCTTGAGTAGAAAGATATATAGAAGATACACTCTTACTTGAATCTGCAGCATGGCTATTTCATTTTCAAACACGACTTCAATTGTTTTTGTGACATCTTCTCAGAACTTGAATTGGACCTATTTAGAGAATTCAAATCATACTTCCGTTGAAGAGTATCAAATTTTCCTTTATTTAGACGTTCATTTTTCTCTATGAAAATAATTTGTTTACTTTGCAATACACTATTTTAATTGATTCGACACCCGGGTCTTTGTGGGATTAGATTTGGAAAGCTGCAATAATTTCATTCTTGTGTTTGAATTTCATATTGCTCATCTAGATTAAGATTGAAACAAGTCAAGTTTTCTTGTTAACTCCATCATTTTTTCTAGATATGCTAACTTGAGCCTGTAGGAGGTTTTCATAAGTGAAACAGCCATCTTTTGTCAACTGCTGAAATCAAGACGTCCTGCAAACGTTGCCTAATCCGCTCTTCTAAGCTTTTTTTCAAAAAAATATTACATCGTGTTGGATTCTTTCTGGTCAAGCATTGCATTTGTGTGAAATAGAATAAAATTAGGTTTTAAAGTGACTACTTGAACTCTCATATTTGTGTACAAAATGCTTTTTGCATATTGAAAAGGTTATCTCGAATTCTTTAGTATCTATTGACAGGAAATAATCAATTGATACTATTTCCTAGGAATAAAATAGACTGTCTTCCCAGAATCTGAGATAAATTCTCTGGAACTATTACAAAAAAAGTTTCCACATGTTCGTAAAGATAAGTCCATCTTTTTCCAAACAATATATTGTATGATGATGATAATCAACACATAAATTGAAATCTAATCACTAACACTTAACGCCTCAAAAATGAGAGCACTGTACAAATTAACAAGATGAAGTGTGAAGTTTTCCATTTTTTATTTCTTTTTTTATTTATGACTTCTAGTCCTCAGAAGTATTGTGGGCTTCTAATACTTGTAGCGCTTCTGCGATCTTGGCATTAAGGGCTTCTGGGCTCTCAAGTAAGTGAAGAAGCTCTGAATTATCCATCTCGAGCAACATACCAGTAATTTTTCCTGCCAATTCTGGTTGAGATGCGTGGATAAGAGGGTAAAGTCTCTCACCAATCATGTTCTTCTGCATTTCAGGTGAAGCGGAGGCAAGTGCACTTAAAGTGAGAGTCTCATTTGCTTGAAGAGGAGCTGGCTGAGCTGGTGGAGCAGAGTTAGCGGGAGGTGGTACATTGGCAGGGGGGACATTAGCGTTACGAGCTTGTTGATTAAATTTAAGTTGCTGTTGAGGAGCACCGCCACGTCCAGGTACAGGTCCTCTTCCCATGGGCTGACCACCGGGAACTCTTCCTCCACGGCCTCCACGTCCTGGTTGGCCACCAGGAATTCTTCCACCACGGCCAGGTTGGGGTATGGCACCATAAGCTGGCATTGGGTATCTTTGTTGTTGCATCATGGGGTAACCTCTATTTGGTTGACCTCCACGTCCGCCAGCACCATTAGCGCCCATCATACCAGGCATCATTGGGTACATGGGTTGCACACCTGGTCTATTCATGTAAACTGGAACTGCTCCATTGGGATAACCACCCATTGGTCCCATAGGCCCTCTAATCATTCCAGAGTTAGGGTTTCCTCCTTGTCCTCCTCCAGGGCCTCGAGTGTTGTGGATGTTCTCTAGCTGAGCCCTGCGAACTTCCTTCCTTTGCGCAAGTGCAACAAAAATAGGCTTTCCATTTATGATCTTTCCGTTCATCTCATTAACTGAGCGAGTTGCCTCCTCGGGAGTAGAATAGCAAACAAATCCAAACCCACGAGAACGTCCATCCTTCATATCTTTCATGACACGGGCAGAGGTGATAGTTCCCAAAGTAGAGAATTCCTCACGTAGAATATCATCAGTCACAGAGTCATCAAGATTTTTGATGTAGAGATTGACACCTTGGTACTTAGAAATCCTTTCCATTTTCATGGACTCAAATTTGCTACGAAGATCTCTTGCTCTCTCTGATTTCTTTTGTGCACGACCGACAAACAATTCAATTGTTTTCTCTTCATCATCAACTGTTACTTTGAATTCTTTTCCATTAAGATTTTCACATGCAGCAACAGCAGATTCATGTTCTAGAAAAGAAACGAAACCAAACCCAAGTGAAACAATCTTCGGTTCTTCCTCAACCTTTTCTTTGGGTTCTTCTTTAACTTCTTCTTTTTCCTCTGTTTCCTCAGTCTCGTCACCTTCGGCCTTTTCTTCTTTTGCTTCTTCTTCAGGTTTTGGTTCCTCCTTGTCATCAGATTTTTCTTCAGCCTTGTCAGGGTCAGCAGCTGGTACTACCTTCTTCTTAAAAATCTTCTTAACTCCAGTTCTGATGGTAGCACTAATAATTTCACCGTATTTTTCGAACTCTTCCTTCAATTTAGCATCATCCCAAGTAGAAGGGATACCTTTGACATAACAGTTAGTCCAGTCTGCTTCCCCGGGCCTATCATTCTTCTTCATAAAGTGACCTACTTGTACCTCTTGTCCATCAATAAGCATACCATCAAGTTTCTCAATGGCAGCATTTGCAGCTTCTGCAGTTTCATAATGAACATATCCATATCCTGCAGAAGATCCAGAATCACGGTTTGTAACTACTTTACAGGAAAGAATATTTCCAAAAAGAGAAAAGGTATCGTAGAGTTGTTTGTTGTCGATACTCTCATGAAGATTCTTTACAAAGATGTTTCCTACACCACTACGACGAATGGATGGATCACGTTGAGACCACATAATACGACAGGGCCTGCTTTTAATCATGGTGTAGTTCATGGTATCCAGAGCACGCTCAGCATCTGCCATCTGATGAAAGTTAATATAGCAGTAGCCAAGACTGCGACGAGTGACGGCATCACGGCAAACTCGGATGGAGGCAACAGGACCAACTGCGTTGAAGATCTCGAAGAGTAGGCCTTCATTTACATCGGGAGCAAGATCACCAACGTACAAAGATGCCGAATGGAAAGGCTGTGCAGCACCACCCTCATTAGCAGCAGGAGGGCTCGTCATGGGAGCTGGAGTTTCCACGGAAGGTTCCATGTTTGGGGTGGATTCAACTGGAGCAGCGGCGGCCATTTTTCCTCAAGTACAGAAGGTGAATAGATATTTTATTTTTTTCTGTTCAGTTTTGTCGTAAGTAGAATCGTATTGAAAGTTTGTTTAGAGACGATGAACACGTTACACAAGAATGAGGTTGAACTATGCAAGGCTTTACTACAAGGTACGTATGTTTATCAAAAAAATTGGAGGGCTACAAAACAACAAAATAAACCATTCGTACATTTGATACTGCTTTCACTACAATAACTTTGGTGTGAAAAGCTTTAAAGTTTCCAATTTTGAATAAATAAAAAAGCAAAAATTGATGTATGAAATTGTATTCCTATGCTCGTATCTTACATTTGCAGAGTGCGAATGGAATGCGTTCAGTTATCTACTGTACATAATTTACAATTCCGACTCAAGTAAGTTGTAAGAAAAACCTTTTAGAAAATGGATTCTAATTTTCAGTTTCAATTCCTATGTAAATCAATCACTTAGGGAACCCATTTTTGAAATTCTTCAGAACAAAAACAAAAATCGAAATACTAGTGGTTAGCAATACGACAAGCGATCCTCCAACCAACCCTCCTTTTCAATTCATTCAGGGCAGCAGTATCCTTTTCGGCTATCCTCTAGACGACAATCTCTATGATGACCTCAAAGAATCAAACAAAGAAAAAGGAATTGCTTTGCGAAATTTTTGGTAATGGTTTGCTCACATTTTGTTTTGTGGTCGGATAAGCGACTCGTCTTTCTGGTCCTCCGTCGAACTTTACTTCGAAAAAGGCACTTTTTTCTAATTTTTAATTTGTGTTCTGTGGAGTATCGCTTTGTACTCTTTAACAGCAGCCCGCCGTGCTGTGAGTTCAAATTTTCTTAGCATTCTGTTCCTACGTACCGTCGTATAGGTCGCCTAGAGTCTTACGGGGGAAACTCTTGTGCTACCTTAGTGTAATTTGCTTGGTGGACCCTCATTAACAAAATATACCGCAGAAACAAACAAACGTACAGTCGTGTAGCACATACAGTTTTAATTGAGCATTTTCAGGATAAATTTTCAAAATATTGAATTGCATTCACTTCTTCCTTTTGTGCCCTATATTTGGGTTCTTAAACATTCAAAGACTTTGTAGTGGGTGCAAACAAAAATTAGATTGTAACATAAAAAACAGCAAAAGTTGTGATAAAACTAAAATATCTCTCGTTTCAACATACAACTTCCCTTTTATGTCGCAACTGCTTATAAATGCTGTTACAATGGATCACAAAGCCTATTATTTTTGAGAAAACCACAGCTAAGAATCATTTTTACAAAGTCGAGTCATTTATATTCTTATGCATGTTAATTATCTCATATTCCATCCTTTCGCAAATTTGGCACCGGCATATTTGATGCTTCTAGTTATTCCAGCAGTTAATACCCCCTTGACACTTTGTCCCCTTGCAGCAGGTGCAACAATACTAGCTATAGCATTCCCTAATATCGAAGCTTCTCTTTTACTTCTCAGCCTACGTGGAAGTCTTTCCCACAAAGCCTTCCTTGAGCTAGGATCATTGTGATTAAACTCTACTTGAAAAGAGGACGGTGTGATTTTGGACAGATCATTTTTATCCGATGAAGCTATTGAGAGCAACCCCATATTCTGCAAATCATCAAATTGATTTTTATAAAGATCATAAAATCGATTTATTTGCCCTGGAGAGTGTACCAATTTTTCGACTTTCCGTGGGTCTTCTCCGCCGACAGCCATTCTTGGATCACCAGTGTAACTTAGTCTTGCGATTTGTTCAAAGATCGTGCTAATTGGTAATTTTGATAATATTCCATTTTCCAGCTCATCATTCATGTCACTCAAAAGAAGCAGTGAAGCTGACATTGCATATTTCAGATTGAAATTTTGTTGTGCTTCATATACCTGATCATCCTTTTCAATTGAAAGAGTGGGCTTTTGCATCCGACCTGCTAAATATAAGAATTCCCATTCTTCAAGATCCCTTACTAGATCACTGGTACTGACCACCCCATACTTTATCATACGGTCTCTATTATTAGAAGGTGTTGTGACCGATACAAGTGGGTTGAAATAAACTTTTGCACCTAAATTACAACATTGTACCCATGACACAAAATCAGGTCCAGCCGAAGACATGATGCTAGAGTAATGATGAGGATGTAGGGACAGGTTCTCAGCATGAAATTTATTCGAGTCATTCACAGATATGATTAGGTCTAACATAGGTAATTCTTTGCTAGATTCATCAGTGCTTTCGTTCAAATTTCCAGAATTTTTGTCATTGGCGTTGTCCTTGCGAATAGAAGATGAGATCTGAGTGAATACTCCTGAACCATATCCAAATGCATGATCGATACCTGTCGGAAATAAGTGCTGAATTTCCCTTAGCTCCTGAACATTTGTTAAATTCCCTGACTTGTTGGTATCTATATCGTCTGATATAAGTTCATGCATGGCTGTCTCATTTATTTCTGTCTTTGGTCATTCATTCTTGACGAATGTATTTTTGAAAAAAAATAGAAATTAAATTACTTATATCAATGAGAGCTATCACATCCCGTATGATGTAGGTGGTTAGCATACTTGCCTTTCACGCAGGATACCCGGGTTCGAGTCCCGGTACGGGAACTTTTGCCCCAAATACCAATTTTATCATTTTATGTAATTAAAACCAAGTGCTTAACAAAGTATTACTTAAGTCTATGTAAGGGAAATATAGGCTTCGTACTAAAGATTGGCCAAAGGACCGATAGTTAAAAGAGGCCTATCTAAAAGAAGGACTTAGGTAAATATTTTCGTAGTGTGACCCTAAATATACAATCTATTTAGCACTTTATTTATTGGAAGCAGCCAAACGGTGGAAAATATTTATTTTAAGCACGATAAAGTATTACGACCAGAGACACTAATCAGAGATATCTGTTAGACCTAAACAGAGGGTTTAAAATCGCTTTATCACATTATTCACCCTAAATAATCGATCTTATATTCTTAGATTCAGCAACGCAACCACCATCCTCAATTATTCTTTTGCCAAACTCAGTATTCCCAACACTAATTCCTATTGTTAAGATCGTCATCAAATTTTTTTTGAAACAAAGAACTCAAACCTGCCCACCAAAGAACATCGCAAGGGTTTCTTCCTGCTCTCATCATGCCACCGAAAAAGAAAAAAGGACGTCCCAAGAAGACAAACAAAAAGAAGAAGGGAAATAATCGAGCTAAAAATTCACAAGCTACAAATTTAAGTTCAAATGCGAAATCTTCTAATGGCATTGGAAAAAGAAGCAGACGGTCTAAGGTACTGGAGGGTGAGCTTCCAAACTTTCAGGAATTTGAAAGTAGGAGCATACTAAGTGAAAGAAAGGCAACCATATACACTAGATATAAGCAAGCTACTAAACGGTTTGTGACCTATATGATGGAGAATACCCCTGTTGAAGTAAGAGGAGAAAGAGTGACTGCTGATTCAATTGCCATTGCAGCAGATTGGATGTATGAACAGAAACATGCATTACCCCCATCTATTTTGAAAGATCTGAAGCTAGCTATTCGCCTACGAGCAAAAGTCTCTAAAACATTTTACAAAGATGGAGATGCAGGACATCAACATTTTCTGTTGGTGCTTTCTTACTGCTGGACTTTTCTAAGCAAATTACCAAAATCCCACTCGCCTGTATCAGAAATGATGCAAAATCTAGAAGATGACACAGTAAGGAATCATAATAGATTTTCACCTTTTGAAGATCTAGAACATGAGGAAACTGATGATGAGGAGTTCTTCCCATCGAACCCTATCCCCCGTCCTGTACTAGCACACGAACCACTGACGATTGATGAGCTCATGGAAGCGGATTATAGAACTGATGCTTACCTATTCTTGCTGAACATGGATGAACTTATGGGATTTGTATCAGAGCAGTATAAAGTAGTTGCAAATAATCATGTTGGCAATAGGCAACTCGGATATCCTGATTCAGTTTTGGTAGAACCACTATTGGAGGCAGCTGTTGCGACAAATATGGTTATACAAAAAGTTCAGCAAATGGAAATGGAGCTGCAAATCCAACATAAACATTTGACCACTCCCTATCGATTGTTTGCAACTATGATTTTTCCTGAAATGACAAAAAATGTTGTGGACATTCTCCAAGAGCATTCTTTTTCAAAGCCATCAAATGAAGAGATAGTAGCGCTTTGCTTTGTTGGAGACTGCATTGAATGTTACTTTCGTAATCCTTCTGATGAAAACAATAGGAAAGACGTCATCGTACAAGCGTTTTGCACCGAATATCAAATCAACAATTCAGGGTGCAATGAACTGTTACAACTTTTCAAAGGTATGGAGATGCTTGTGAGGTTTGAAGTCCCTATAGGACCCGAGATGGAAATGAATTCCTCTTTCCAACCTCTTCTGGATATGATGGGAGGAACTCTTTATCAAGGGACTAAGAATCCATCATTTCAGACACATTGTTGGCTTGATAGACATGCATTCATAGGGAAAAATCGGTCAATAGATCATACCATCAGGCTCATGCAAGCATTGGGAAGTGTCATCAGCGATTTGCCAGAACATAAACAATTAATACCTGTCAAAGGCTGGTTTGGTCCAAAGCCATGGCACCCTGGAAGATCTCACAAAATTCAACAAGATTTTGACGAGTTATTAATGACCGAGATAATGCCATCATGGATTATGATGTGCCGGAAAGGAATTATAGGATCACAAAAACTACCAAAGGAGAATGATATGTGTCCTTTATTTGTTCTATTACGAACATATGTTGAAAATCCTGGAAAACCTGTCACGTGGTCATTTGCATTTGCAATTCATAGCTTACTTACATCAATTCTTGAGACTGATAAAATATTCAATGATGTATTGAATGTAAGCAAATTCTCATTTGATAATTACTTCCTTCAGATGACTCATGTGAAGGATACTATTTATGAGGGTGAGAAAGATTCTTTCATGGATAAAGCTTCAGCTCAGAATTTGCTATCCATAAATTTTTTACAAAATCTCGGAAATGACATTTTTGACGATAGGGCCATTTGGAATCCACTTTGTGGAGGTACAAGTCTTTCTTATATATGTTACTTTGGTAATTTGGAGGCTGGTTCAACGCTTATTGACAACCGAGCTCAACTCCGAATAGTTTTGCATCTTTATCATGCACTCTTGATGAACGGCATTATTAAAAAAGATCAGATTCCCCTCATAGACGTACTATATGATACATTCAAAACAAGTAGAGCTATTTGGGAGGGCTCGTTGCCAAAAAAAGGTGACTTTGTCCAAAGATTCTGGACATGTTACGGAACAAACGTCAAAGACGCGAGACACTTAGCAGAAGGCGCAAAACTAGGAGTCGAAAGTAACAAAGAAAGTACACATTTAGGTGAATTGAATAATTTTTCTACTCAGTGCCTTTTTCGAAAACGAAAGATGAAGGCAATTGATTCTGCTGAAATTTCGAAGTCATTTCGAAGACTATGGAATCAAGACTTTCATGATGTAGTTGATAATTACCATACCCCTGAGCAACGACACCCAAAGAAGGATGGTGAAGTTTATGAGGTAGCAGTTCGTGTGAATGACACATTAGATGCAATTGACGAGGAGCAAGTATTTTTATCAAAGAATTTAGTAGTTTTTGGTGCGCATTTGGAGCAATTTTTATGCAGTCTCAGTCGAATCTTACAGTGGGACTCAATCATATCAGTTGCAATGACGAGCGACGCCAGGCTGGGTCAAGATAAGCGACAAGGATTTGTTCACTTTTTTGCACAATATTTATTAGGTGTACTGGACTTTTCAAACGATCCAAGCAGTCATATCTTCCTCGAAGTGCCAATGGTAGAAGTTTCAGTTTCCTTCATGGAAACTTATTTCTTGCAAATATCACCTGAACTTTTGAATTGGTTTTCTCCTACCCAATATGAAGACTAGTGGAGACTAGTCAGAATCTGCTGTTTTAGGGAGCAAGGAATGAATAATTATTCAATACATTGAAAAAAGGAAAATTTCGAAGGATGGTGATTTTTCGTTAAATTTTAGAAATAGATACCTGAAGTCAAGCAATTCTATTTTTAATTATTTTTATGGAATAAGCAGGAGCCGCGTAATGGTTATGTGATTCTCTTTTTTGTTAAAGTTGAATAGACATGATGTATATCTATTAGACTTTGTTTGGTGACGTCTTGACATCAAATAATCGCTTGAAATATGTGAGGAAATATCTGAAACGGATTCGATACTATACCTGATTTCTTTCTAAAGGAATATTGGAAATCACTTCTTTTTTTTTACTATAGTTTCATTCAAATTGGCACCGAATCCCTCTTCTTCTGAAGCGCTCCTCAGTAAATTAATTTTTCTTTTGTTAGTTTTATAGACTTTTTCACATGGTTTCAAATACTCTACACTTCCTACATAATTTGGGGAGGGACTTTTGTTTGTAATGTTTGTATGCTCAATATTTGTCCTTCCTACAAGATCTTCTATGCTCTGGTGCTTGTCAAGTATTGAAGCATTCTTGAAAGTACTATTGAGCCTACTTGCACATTTATGCACTTCAATGGATTCTGCTATTTCGTATTTTTCATTTATTTTCTTGATACACATTTTGTGCTCTTCGGATTGAATATTTCCAATGCTATCTAAAACAGTTTGGACAGCAGCTATACCGATAACAGAAGGTTTGTAATACACGAAGAAAATATCTGTTGCAAGACGGAGATTTTATCGGAAAAGTTAGACTTGATTGCAACTTTTGGAAGATTGACATACATTTTCTCACCACAATTCGATAATTCTATTAAATAACGAGATTTATCCAAGATTTCATTTATTCCATTTGGTGACAGCGCTAGATACCGCACAAATAATCGGATAAATGAGAGTGAAGTTGGAGGGTTAAGCTTCCAATGGAATTTTTTGAGCATCTTCCATTCCATATCCTTCATTTCTGCGTGAGTTATGGTGCTTCTTGACATCGATAGCATTTCTTTCTAGTATGTGGATGAGAAATGATTCCACACATTCATGCATCACGAGTATTAATCATCCACCACTCACCATTTGTATGGGTTTTTGCTCAACAAGTTTACATGCAATGAAAAGACTACAAAGCGACACCAATTGAAACTCTTTCTTGTCACATGAAACATTTGACTCTGGCATGAAATATTTGTCAAGATATGATATTGCTATACTTGCAGTTTCTCTATCCAAAGAAAAAAAATCTGCCACCTACAATTTAAATAAGATTTTTTGCATTAACTTCACTTCACAAGAAGAAAATATTAAGAAAAGGTAGATTTACGACTTACACGGAATATCCATTCTGCTACACGACGACGCCATTCGATAACATTAGCTTTATTGTAATAATTGCAGTTTTGTACATATTGCTCCCAATAGCAATCCTCTATTCTGAGCATAGAACACAAACTTTCGTGAGGATCAATGACAGAAGAATTGACATAATGAAATTGATTATACGAATTCTTGAATAAATCGCGTTTTCTTTCCATTCTTTCAGACAACCCAATATTTTCCTTTCTTTAAGTCCAGTAAAAGCATTTTTATTGTAAAGATTTTTGTCATGAATGTAATAGTGAGTATTTGAGCTCAGGTTTAAATGATATAGTGAATGAATTTAAAATCCCTTGCAGTGAATAGTGCTATCGAGACAGTTTTGTTCAATTTTGATCAGCGCATTATCGGTAAATGATGAATTCAAAATTAAAATTTAGCGTTTTGGTTTTGAAACTCTGACATATTGAATTTTTTACCATATAATTATTTGATGGGAATGCATTAAAAATGGTTGAGGTGGTTGAGCCAAGTGCACCTCCACTACCTCATCAAAAGGGAGATAGTTCAAGAAATTTGTTTTTGTCCTCTTTGAAGCAGAGTGCACGAAATATACTGCAAGATGTTACAAATCCAAATATCTCAAGATTTGAACATTTGACTAAAGCCCATCTTAAACAACTTTTAGTTCTATATAATGTTCAAATTCGAGGCTCCCATAATGCATCCCACACATCTTTGGTTGCTTTCTGTGAAGAAGTCTTCCCGTTGGACTTTGAAATCCCGAAATTCGATATTGATAATGGTATTGGAAAAAATGAGGCAGTCTTGAAGATACAAAATGCCTATTTCCACAGAAAAACCACAATTTCACAGATTAAAAATGCAAATAATGATGTGGAAGGAGCTGTGGAGGTCTTTGATTCCAACTCTTCTCAGGACTGTAATAATGAACGTATTTTGCGTCATTCCTCCATGATGGAAAAAATACGCAATAATGATTTAGCCGGAGCCGAAATAGAAGTGGAATGGATAATGCCTACTTGGAAGAAAGCAAAACAATTTGAAGCAGCTAATAGGCCACATCAAAATGGCCAGGCAAAAGAAAAATATGATTGGAAAAAAGCGACTCTTGGGAGGCACTGCACCTTTTCTGGTTGTGGTGAGCAACTTGATCTTTGGAATGAGGGTAAAACTTCCGAGTTTGCACAATTTGGTAGTGGGATAACAAATTACTTCAAAGTAAGTTAATTTATTAGATAATAAATTTGTACAATCGTAACTAATTCAATTTCTCTTGGCACAATGATAATATTTCTTCTTAGTTTCTAAAGTGGTGCTGCTGGATCATGCTTATTCTATCATTGATGCATATTCCCATAGCTATTGTCAATACTTTTGGAGCGTCCCTTCAATATGATTCGTTAAGTTTTGCAGTAACTTCTTTTGGTAACCTTGGATCTGCGGATAGTATTGACGACATAAACATTCCAGGTTGCAACGAATCTGATTTTCAACAAATAAATTGCAAAATAAATAAAGGTACGATTGCTTTAATTTACGCTTTCCTCGATACATTTAGTACAATTCTTGTCATTTTGGGATGGAAATGGATCCAGGCTTTTGAACGAAGCGAAAATATATTTTTAAATAGATCTACTGTGACAGCCTCAGATTACACTATACGAATTGACCGCATCCCGAAAGATGCAACTGAAGCTGAACTAGCTGCTCACTTTGCTCGAATATCATCAGGTGCGGTAGCCGAGGTTCATCTTGCATACAAAAACGCCAAAGAGATTAGAGCATACTTCAAGCGTGGCAAAATAATGCAAAAAAGATTCAATGTGGTACAAAAAATTAGGTATGAGAAGACAAAAGATAAGAAAACTAAGTACAAAGGAAAGAATCGACGATTACAGAAATTATTGAAAAAGCGCACCAAGCTAACCAAAGACATAAGATACAAAGATGCACAACGAGAGGATTCTATTGATAATTTTCCAATACCTATCCAAGGATTTGTTACTTTTCAGAAAGAGAATGGATATATCAATGTATTGTCAGCCTATCAATTGAGCTGGATTAGATCTTATTTTTTCTTGTACCCAAAAAAGTTGAGATTTAAGGGCAAAAAACTAAGGGTATCGCAAGCTCCGGAACCATCAACAATTATATGGGAAAATTTAGAATGTCCCAAAAGAGAAAGAAATCTAAGAAAGCTCTTAACAACAGGTGTTGCAATGTTGGCAATTTTATTTTCAGTTGCATTTACATTCATTGCCCGTGACTTCAAAAGCAAAGTATTGGAAAACTCTATTCAATACTGCCCTGAGGGTTTTCTCGATCTTTCAAGCGAAAAGCAATTCGATATTGTTAAGTACGATTCGAAATTGTCACACTGTTTCTGCTCTACCCTTAATCATGCCGAACAAGCAAGAGAAGAGCTATGTCAAGAATATTTACGCACAAATATGCAATCTCTTATATCGAGTTACGGTGCAGGATTTATGATCATATTTATGAATAGCTTTTTTACTTGGCTTATGGACAAAGCAGGATCGTTTGAAAAACATCATAGCATAGATGAGATGGAAACTAGTGTAATGGTACGAGTTTTCATATTGAAAATTATAAACACTGGCTGCCTTGTGTTGCTGTACAATCAAAAATGGCTTCAAAGACTAGTCCGTGTCCGTTTTGATGATGAGCCGGACTTTGGAGTCACTTGGTACGAGACTGGTGGTCTCAGCTTGATCATTGTAATGTGCATCAATATTTTTAGTCCACATGTTAGTCCTCTTTTCAGATTCTACAAGCATCGTAAGAAGATTGCTAAGATCGAAAAGGATTTGGCAAAAAGCGAAACACGCGAAAAAGGGAAACATAAGATTTGGTAAGGTTTCATCTGATGACTTCTTTTATCTGCAAATTTGAGTGGAATCTATTTGTTGTATGTCTCTTCTAAATGTTGCTTCTTAAGGTACTCCCAATATGATTTGAACAAAAATTACTTGGGACCATACTTCGATTTAAAACATCGGTACACACAAATATTGGTCAATTTTTACATTTGTTGGATGTATTCCACAGCAATGCCGTTGATGCCTATGATTGGAGCAATATCCTTCTATGTTTCGTATTGGATTGATAAGTTTCTTTTCTGTAACTTTTATCGAATCCCACCGCGCTATTCGGAAAAAATGGGAACAACAAGTACAAAACTAATAGGTTTGAGTGTGATTGTTCATCTAGTAATGTCGATTGCGATGATGGGCAATGGGAAAATTTTTCGCAGTGTTCGTCGTGAAGTACCCTTTTTAGGTTTTGAAGAAACGGCATTGGGTCAAGTTCATTTGCTTCCATTAGAAATGCTACTACTAGGATTCGTTGTCTTCAATTTGTTGGAAAACTTTGTTGGTGGATGGAAACGAAAATTGATAAATGTTTTCAGATGTTTAATATGCAGAACTAAGATCACCAAAGGCAAACTTTTATCGCAAATGAACACTGTCCAAGTAGACTATAGAAGTGCAAAAAAGAGGGGAGTAATTAAAGGACTAGCATCTTATAATATATTGCAAAATCCTAAGTGAGTATATAATGCCAAAAATTAGTCTCAACTTATTCATCTAGACTCATTGCAATATGGAATCACATTCTATGAAACAGGTATCAAGAGGCATTCGCTGTATCACCAGAGTTCGCAGAACATCATAGTCATCTTAATTCGATCAGGGGTTTGAATACTAAGGACGATAATATTTGTGTTCCGTCCGGAAGGTCTAATAATGACGACGAAGTTAGCGATGATAGCTCTGATAGCGACAACAGTCGTTAAGATCGGTGTTCACTAAAAATGATTGCATCTTGCTATCCTTCACTTAAAATCTTAAAATCTTTTCTTCTTTCGTTTTCCACTTGTAGCATCACGATAAATGCTTTGCTTCTTCTTTTTACCTTTTTTTCTTTTTTCGTTTATTGCTATTTCATTAATTTGATGAGATTTATTTTTTTTGCTTGGGCTCTTGGTCAATTTAGAGGCTTTCGCACTAGGATATAAAGGAGTTTGTGTCGATAAAAATGATAAAGATGATTCTAATTGTTTTCTTTTTTTCCGTTGCCTTGGATTTAATCGTTTTGTGGTAGGAACAGCACCGAAAGATTGCAATTGATCCCAATGGAAAATTAATTTTCCATTCAGTTGCATAGATTGATTTTGTTGAAGAAAATAGGCTTGTTTTTTTGTCATTCCACAAAACCATATGGAAGCAAACGGGGGGACAGATTTTCCTGTACCTTCTGGATGTTCATATTCATATGGTGTATTTGGAATGAAATATAGTATTTGAGGGGTAGAATCTGGATCCGTGTGCTGAGTTGATGGTGGAACCTTGATAAAACGACGAAAGTAATCTTTATTTGCTACATAATTTGGCATTAATAGAAAGAAGCATTTTCCAAATGTTGTTAATTGTTGCATTGCGAATTCCACACATCGTTCCTTATGGTTTAGGGAATAGGGAGGATTTGTAACAAAAATATCAAATGCAGGAATGGATTTAGTTTGAATATCTTGATAAAAATCTCGTTTTTCATGCAAAATTATATTTTCGTGTTGATTTGGATTTGTTGTTTGTGAAGAAGTGTGAGTTGTATGTTTGTATCCTAGCATTTGAAACTGTTTTATAGTTCTTCCATTGCAATAGTAAGGGTCATAGATGACATGTGGTGATGATTTGATAATTGCATCGTGTTTCTCATAATCGTTAGGTTCTGAAGAAGCAAACTTAAATAGAAATTGAATGTCTTGATAAGCTCGGAGGGGTGTTTCAAAATGATCATTGTAATCTACTTCATAAGGATAGGAAGCAGACCATGTTGAACATTCTTTATTTTTGCGTTTCCTAGTTGCTGACATATAAGAGAACTTTGGAGGGAAGAATATTATAATGGGTTCTCAATTATGAAAACATCTAATTATCAAGGTCCATTTTAATGGTGCTTTTTCACTTTGCAAAAAAATAGATTTTACGTAAAATTATATCAGATGTCTACGTGTAGCGTATCTAAAATATTCAGTTGGAGAGTCAGGTGTTGACCTTGTGAGCAGAGCAAGAGGTTTAGAGGTTGGAAGTCATTGATTGAAATCTAAGAAAGAGTATTTTTACTGCAACATGAATAATGAAATATGCAAGACATCGAGAACAAACTCAATGAATACCTTCCCTGCAATTTTCACATCCGCCACAGCCCTTCTTACGAAAACGCACACAAGTAGATATCACATTCATTCTATGGTCAAGCATGGACGTTTCTGCCTATTTCTATTGTGCACAATTGTTTCAACCGCATACAGTAGCAGCAGCTTAGAAGCACAGCGATACCAGAATCTACCCTCCACTGTTTTTTCACCTTCAGGGCGACTTCACAAAGTAGAACAAAATGCACAATCAATCTCAGATATTCACGATGTATCTTCGCCTCTTTCTCTGGCATTGCATTGCTGTAAAAAAGATGGAGATGGAAAAGAAAATGGATTTGTCTTGATTCTTTCAAATAGGCCTATTTCTCCCCATTTGCACTTAACAAGAGCTGAAAAATCCTCAGAAGACGAGTTGAAAGAATCATCTGAGTCGGAAAAGAACGAAAAGAAGAATGATAGCTATTATGCACCTTTATACCTTCCACATATACCAAATCGAGAACAAACCCCCTTTTTATCTAAATCTACCTCCACATATTCAAATTCGTTATCACCATATGTATCAATAGTAGGATCCTCTTTCGTTGCTTTGACGGGTGGGAATGCTATGGATTCCATAATATTGCTACAACGTGTGAAAGACATGGTTATTTCTATGATTCGTGCCACTACAACCACTTATTCCGATACAAGTCATGGTAATCTCATTTCTACAGGAATTTTAGCTCGTCGGGTAGCCGATGCTGCTCAAGTTTCAACTCAGACTTTGGGTGGACGCACAGGAAGTATGTTAAAGGTGAGGAAAGATAAACTTATTCATAACGTCATTCACAAACATTTTTGTGTTGATATCCATATATTTTGAGGCATTATCTATTCCACATGCTACATTTCAATATGGTTTATGAAAAAATGAATGATCTTGAATCTAGATTCAAAGAACTACTCTCATATGTTCTATCAATTATTTTTTTATTTTTAATATAGAGTGCAGCTCTTGTAATTGGACCTGAATCACCAATGAATCCCAATACCAAGCAAATCTGGCGTGTTGACCCAACAGGCCAGTTCTGGAACTGTCATGCCTCTGCTATTGGTAGAGGTGCTGGACTTGCAGAACAGTTGTTAATGAAACGGATTATATCATGGAAACAAAATAAGGAAAAATGTTTAGACGATACTGTTGAAAGAAATGAAGAGAATGTCATTGAAAATGATCAGTTTCAAGAAGAAGATAATATACATTTATTGTATTCATGTATTTCTAATCAGGATGTTTCTGATTATTTGGGCACATTAAATGAAAATGACGCTTTGTCTTTATCGTTGGAAATAGTGTCTGAAGTTCTCTCCGAAAAAAAATCGGATACGACAAATATTAATTCAAAGGATAATTTTGAAGAGAATGAATATGAAGAATGGATCAAATGTAGAGACTTGTACTGCGTAATACTAGATTCTTCATCAAATAAGAAAATCAAGGTTTTGGATAATTTGGGGATTATGTATCGGATAGAAGCCAATAAAAATTAAATGAAAACGTCATAACAAAATTCGTATCTTCCCCTTTCGTGTGACCATTACTACAAATGATTGCTTAAAATCAAGCAAATGGCATAAAAACTCTTCATCGAAAGTCAAATAGAATATCATAAAAATTATGAAAAAACTTTGTTTTGGACTTTAATGTGGTTGCATCAAGAAAGAGATACGAATTCATTTTATTCCTTTCATTTCTTCTCATCTTGCAAGAATCTGCTGTTAAAATTGCAGTTATCTCCATATGATTGGCACGTGCATTAGGTAACCTAAATTAACAAAAAATAGACATAGCGAGCGGTACGCATGTCGAAGAGCTCTCAAAACGAGAAAAAGTCAGCAACCATCACAACAAGCTCAACAGAACATGACATTACATTGTAAGTGTGATCAAACAGCGTGGAACGAGCGCTATTTCAATTTTCATCGTATGGTATGCTCTCCAAAAGAATCTCTCCAATGCATAAAAAGCTTTAAGTACAGTCTTTTCATGCCAAGTGAATACCAAGATGATGAACTCCATCTATTCGATGCCACACCAACTTTAAATCTTTTCACTTATTATTTGTTGGTTTTGGTAAGTTTTACCGGTCTCTCGAGTCTTTTAGGGATAACATCTACACTTGACAGAAGAGATTTGAATCTCAAAGAAGGTTACAATGAGGAGCATTACTGTGTATGGCCAAAAGATAAACGAAGAAAAGAATGTGAAGAACTTATGAAAGGAACTGATATGCCAATGATTGAAATTCGAGATTCTATTTTTCATTACATCGAACGTCGTATTTGCCAGAAAAGCTCAGGTAAAATGAAAAAAAAAGATCGCGTTACATCTGATAGACCAATTTTTCGGTTAAAACGACGGTTTGAGTACAAATTTCACTTAGTTGGCATACAAGTCATTATGCTTCATTTTTCATCTCAATATAGAGGTGTAGAAGATCTACATTTGGTGGAAGTTTTTCATGTAAATAATTATGTCTTGCATATTATTCTTGGGAAATTGACTTATTTCTTGAATTATTTTTGCCTTTACCTACATCAAATATTTTCGAAAAGAGAGAAAAAGCAAACGAAAGTTGGGTGATCAATTGAATGTCAATAGCACGATTGAAACGAATTTAACGATGATATAATATACGGATGATAGAGTGGCGTTTCTTCACTTTCGTTCGTTTCTTTGATCATCCAACTTCTGTGCTAGGTGAATTTGCGTACTTGTCCATTTTTTTCCAATGCTGAACAGAGTTTAATGATGGAGGTTTACTAGCCCTTCTAAAGAATTAAATGCATTTTCTATGAAAAAACAAAAGTACAAAAAGCAAAAAAAATCTCTGATCCGAATAGTTGTTTTAGATGAGACCACCTTTTTTGATGTTTTTTCATTATTTGTGCTAATGTAAAACAATAGCAACAAATATGGCCCTGTCCATATGATGAAAATGTTGGACTATATTTATATGCGCACATTTTGTTATCCATCACCTGTGATAATAATGAAGTGATTCAACTTTTAAGCAATTAAACAGGAATGTTTGAAGTTACAAAATGTGAGACTTGCCCAGCTACTGTACAAAATAGGTGTCAATTCCCTGTGTTGAATGGAAAGTACTTTGATGTTGAGTTTGGCATGTAAATTTGTAGAAGGACAATTTGCAATTTGTGTGTGAGTCATTTATGAGAAGATGATTTTGGATATAGAAATAACAGTTAAATTAGAGTTGAACTAAATGTATCAATTAGATGGCCTTGTGTATATACAATTTTATGGAAAATGTCGTAAAGTTCTATGACTCCCAGAGTCTATCAACCGCTATGTTTAATTCCATCTGAAAGAAAAAATTTTCGAAAAATAAATTGGGTAGTACCATATTCATATGACAGATTCTCCCCGCACACTCTATAAACAAAAACTCAGCAACAACAACAACAACAACAACAACAACAACAACAACAACAACAACAACAACAACAACAACAACAACAACAACCATACGACAGTTTCAGATTCGATAATCAATGTAGCACGATTAACAGCAATAAAATACATCGTTGGTATATATATATATTCGGACGTCTGCTGTATTTCATTATTAATATCTTTAAGATGAGCGTAGAAAAGGATCTATGTTTCATATAAAAAATTCTTCCGTTTTATTATGTAAGAAATCTGTATAATTAATAGATTTCTCAAGAGAATAAATGTTCTGCGATCCATTTTCGCTTTCGACGTATTTCAGGAATTTCATCTAATTTAAGTAAATTTGAATTAATTAGAAACAAATAGCTGATAGATTAATATAATTAATAAAGCTACTTGCAGTCAGTCGCTAGTCTTTAGGGAGAAATTATAATGCATAACATTTTGAGAATGTAAATAAAGAACATTTGTCTTTAAGTAAAGAGTTTATGAAACGTAATAAATTAGCCAAAGATGTCGATTTCTATGATTAATTTCACCTTTAACCTAAAAATATATCTTTATTATTAAACTATAATTTTGAGCTGTCAGTTTATATTTGCCGGCCAGCTTGTCACTTCTGACCTAAAATAATAGCAAAATGAGTTCTGACTTCACTGAAAACTCAAGTCATGTCCGAGCAACAGATAATCGCTTGGTTGTGTCGCCTTCCTCCTCCTCACATAGCACCGGATCAAAATATGCAGAGTCCCCAAGATCTCGTATACGATCTATTCGTCGTAATAGAAGCTCTAATGCATCATTTGATGAGTTAAAAAAACATTCTCAACAATCTGAGCATTCCAAAAAAGAAAAGCGCTTGGAACTTTCGAATTATTTTGATAACTCCAACTTATCCACCGAGGAACCGCAAAACTCCTCCATAGTCTGCAACGAGATGAACCAACAAAGTCCCACTGGAAGTAATGGACGCGATGAAATTATTCGTACCTTTTTTGGTGAAAGAAAAACTAGCGTAAATTCAACCAAAAAATCTAAATCAAATCAATCAGGTGGACCGATAAGTAAAAATGAACCTGATGTTGCAATGAAGTCCAAATCCATTTATTTTGACTCGGCAAAAACGCTCAACACTTCTAATACTGAAAATAATGGAAAGAAATGTTCTGACATTATAGTTTCTAATCCAATGAATGAAGAATCGCCCGTTGCTTTCGTTACAGGATCGATGAGCCCTAATTATAAAATCTACACGAATATAGCACCACCATCACACGTTCAAGAATTCAGTAATGACATATCTGAAACTCAAAATCCTCTTCTTGCTTCAAATGAAAAAGCTCATGCAAGAGATTATCAAAAGGGAGAGAAGAAATCTGGCTTAGACCCAGTTTTGCTTGAGCAAGTCAGAGTTTTTGTTCAAGACGAAGTAAAAAATACTTTGTCCCAAGAACTAGGTGAAGAGATAATTCAATCAAATCAATCAAGACATAGAAGTAGAAGTCTCAACATTGCAGGATTCAACGCCAAACTAGTGCAGAATGGACGAATTGAAAATGATATTTTTTCCATGATGATGCTCTCTCCAATATTTTCAATCACCTGGCTATTTGGGTGGCTTTCATTTTCCATTCAGGTCCTTCTTGGTGTCTTGATTATTTTGGATCAGGTAGAAAAAGACTTTTTTGGTACTCAACTTAGCATACCCATAAAAGTGAATGGCCCGCTTTACACTGTTCAATTCCTAGCTATCATTCTATCAGTAATGACTCAAATGGACTTGCTAATAGGATTGAAGACATTGATTGTTTTCTCTTTCCCCGAAAAGGAAAAGTGGGGAAACCTTATCGGTATCAAAAGACATGAATGTAAGATTCATGTGTGGCTTTTACGTATTTTTGTACCAAACTTTTTGAAAATACTGGAAGGTGGCTTAATTCTTGGAGCTTCTTTTGTAGTTATCATTCAAAGCGACAATGTAGTCGATGTATTGAAAGACTACTCAGCATTGTTTGTTGTATCATCTGTGGACAATCTATTTTTTGACTTAGCTGATATGGGTTATTTTGGAACTACATTATCCCAGATGGGGATTAAAGTGAAATTGGTTGAATATGAAGAATGTGAGAAAGAAAGTAAATACTTTTTACAATCGGTCTTCTGTTGCTTAATGTGCGGTTTGTTGGGAGCATCAGCATATGTAAAAGTAGGACAGAATAGAGGAAAATACGTTCAGCAGGCTTTTCCGCTCTGCCCTGTTAATACAACATTTAAAAACTCAACTTTCTTGGATACAATTGCAGACGGAACGTGTCAATTCAGAAGAGGGAAGGGAACCAATGTTGCTGAATGTGGTTGGGATGGCGGAGACTGTCATAAACTAAATGAGAGATATCCGCTATGTGCCGTAGATGACTTCAGCTCTCTCGGAAATGATATTTGCAATGGAGAAAACAATAACAAAGACTGTGGCTTTGATAATGGAGACTGCGTAAGTGATAATAAAGAGAAAGAAAGGATGTACCCTGGTTGTGGAGTTGATAATATTGCATGGATTGGTGATGGGATTTGTAACGGAGGGATCTATTTCACGCCAGAGTGTGAATATGACGGCGGCGATTGCAAACTTTGTGCTGTAGAAAACATGCGTCTTATTGGGAATAACATATGTGACAAAGGACAGTATAATACGAAGGGATGTTCATATGATGGTGGCGATTGTATCGAATACAATCTGGAAAAGCAAGAACAATACTTCAGCTGTGCTGTTGAAAACATTGGGTGGATAGGAGATGGCGTTTGCAATGGTAGAGGATACGCTACCCCAGAATGCGAAAATGACGGAGGGGATTGTATCGATTGCCTTGTTGAGGATATGATGTTGATTGGAAATGGATTTTGTGACGGGGGCTCCTACATGTCACAAGGATGCTCATTAGATGGTGGTGACTGTGAATTTTGTAAAGTAGTTTCGCCAGAGCTTTTGGGTAATACTTTTTGCAATGGAAATGAGTACAATACAAGAGAATGTGGTTATGATGGCGGTGACTGCATAGAAGAGAACTCAAAACTTCAACAGATATTTCCTAATTGTACTGTACAGAATCCTTGGATGATAGGGGATGGCGTCTGTAATGGTGGTGCATACAATACAAGTGAATGCGCTTATGACTCTGGAGATTGTGCAAACTGTATAGTTGACGATCCCGAATTAATTGGGGATGGCATTTGCCACGGTAGATTCTTTAATACAAAAGATTGCGGTTCCGATGGACTTGACTGTGCGCAAGAGAATCGAATCAAACAGACTAAATATCCTTTTTGTACCGTGAAGAATATAGGATGGATTGCCAATGGAATTTGCGATGGAAGAGAATTTGCATCATTTCTTTGTGGAAATGATGGCGGAGACTGCAATGACTGCAATGCAGTGGATAAATCTATAATAGGTGATGATATTTGTGATGAAGGAGAATACAATACTGAAGGTTGCTCATTTGACGGGTTTGATTGTGTACCATCAATGAAATTGCTTGGAGATCCAATGCATGGAGATTTTAAATGGGCAGGAGGGGTTCTTGGCCATGATGGGCTTTTATATGGAATTCCAGATAGATCGAGAAAAGTAATGATTTTCAATCCAAAATTGAATGAAACGAAAGTCACTGGACAGGACCTAGGGAGTGATAGAAAGAAGTGGTGGGGAGGTGTGGTTGATTCTGATGGAATTATCTATGGAGTACCTCACAATGCAAATTCAATATTGAGATATGATCCAATTCAAGGAAGATCTACACTGATTGCTGAAGAACACCCATTATTGGCATCGAAATTCAAATTTAATGGAGGCGTATTAGGGAAAGATCATCAGATTTACTTTATGCCAAGTGGAGCGCATAAGATTTTAAAGTTTGATCCTACCAATGAGGATGATCCTCTTATTGAAATTGGAAGCGATTTAGGAGATACACCTGACAAGTTTTTCGGTGGTGTTGTTGGACCAGATGGCAATGTTTATGGAATACCAATTGTTGAGAACAGAGTTTTGAAAATCACAACAAGAAATGACACTATGTCGTTTTTACCGGTTGAAATAGTAGATTCAAGTGCTTCTGATATCCGATTTAAGTGGTTTGGAGGAGCTTTAGCCAAAGATGGAAACATATATGCTTGTCCTTTCACCATGACCCGAGTCTTGCAGATAAATATAAAAACCCAAACCACTCGACTTGTTGGTCCTGATCTGGGCAATGATGATGCGAAGTGGAAGGGGTTTGTTGAGGGTGTTGATGGTTTCTTATATGGAATACCTTTTCGATTCAATAAATTACTCCGTTTTGATCCTATTTCACACAAGGCAACTTTGCTTCCAATAAAGGATAGCTTATTAGATGACTACAATTGGTTTGAAGGAGTTCGTGCACAAAATGGATTGATATATGCATTTCCTGCGAACGCAAACCACGTTACTTCTATTGAACCACTCACTTTTAGACCATAAAATAAAATATATCGTTTTGATAATATAAAATTCTATAAAATTATTTGATCTTTATGAGCATATATACAATAAAAGTATAGAGTGAAGAGGTAAAGAAAAAAGTCGATTTTCGATTGATCTAAATTCAAAGTAGACTTGTAAATCAATTTCGACAATGCTCATTGTTCATGAATCGCTCTTAAACTTCGGGATTTCTAAACAACATTAACCTAAATACTGCTCCATTCAAAGTCATCGTTTTCAACAATTCATCACTCACCATATCATTAGTATCTAAAATTTCTAGTCGACCACCCATTCGAGCTATTAAAGAGAGACTGACATCAAGACCAATCCCATTCCCATCTACCTGGCTGGCTATTTTTTCGTCTCCTCGACAACCTCGTTCAAAGACATTCTCCCATTGATGCTTTGGTATTCCTGGACCGTTATCGGCAATGATAATGCTTACACCAGCTTTACAGGATTGAGGGTTAGAAGTAACATAGATTTCCACTTTTGGATCACTGTTTCGACTTTCTTCTTCCATTTTGCCCAATACTACGTATTTTAATGCATTGTTGATAATATTGGATATCGCTTCTTGAAGAGATTTAGGATTTACTGAGGCTCCTGGTAGATCATCATCAAGGTGAATGTGAAATTGGATCCCTTTATCAGCAGCCACGGCTTCACCAGCAGAAAGTATGGAATGAATGACATCAGGGAAAAACGCAATTTCCATATCCAGATCTCCAATATATGGTTTTTGTCTCTTTCCGGTATTTACAATTTCTTTTGTTTTTGACTGTCTTAATGGCCCATCAGAAGCTTTCTTGTGATTAGATCTCTCGCCAAATATTATGGCTCTGCTTTCAGTATTCTTCTGAGGTTTTGATGTATACGATGAACCATCTGCAACTGTTGCATTCGAAAAATAATTTGTAAACATTATTGGAGAAGGAGTTGGATCTTTCCTACCAAATGAAATCACATTATCTACTTCCTTAAGCTGTTTTGAATCTATGTAGGGCTCATCATAGATATCTGCATTTCCTAGTAACAATGAATCCATTGGCTCCAATAAATCCGCAACCCGTTCACTTTGCACCATCATATTTTCCGCAAGAGAAAGAATCATTGCAGAATTTGCATACCGCTCATTTTGATTTTGATCATATCGATTAGGTTGCATGTATGCTGGCACTATAGTATTGGTGGAATTTTCGGTACTTTGAAACATATGTTCGTCATTAAATATTTGTTCTTCCAACGCAATTTTTCTTTGTAGTAATTTTCCAAACGTTCGTAATGCTTGAAGGGGATTACGAACTTGATGAAGATTTTCGGCAAGCGCCACTCGTAGATGATCAGCTTGAGTTTGCGTTGCAGTACGTTCTTCGTCCATTTGAAGAGCTGATTGTTCACATGCGAAATGAAAATGTAAAATTTAAGACTAAGAATACTTGATCTTCTTTGATTTAAGAGAATGTAAAGTAACTCACCTACACCTAAGCTATAGGCTGCTCGTTTTATTTGGTCAGCATCACCCTGTGTCCATGGAAAAGAATAGGGATTTGTAGAGGACTCGTCATCCATAGAAAAATCAATATCAGATGTTGGAGGAGTTGTGGGCCAAGTTAAGAGAACTTCATTGAAATTTCAGCACGTAAATAAATATTAGATAATAAAACAAGAATTGAATATAAATATAAAGCATTCATTCTTCGCTCACCACCAACAGTCCGAGAACCATGAAATAAGGGAACTGATAGAACTGAACCATTTGAACAATCAGTAGGTTCGCACATGACCTCTTCAACTTCACCTACACAAACACTCACCCCACTATTTCCATCATTACCACTTGTTCTAGAAGCAAATGGATATGCAGGTAATAGAGTTTGGGCATGAGCAAAGCCAGGTAACTTAGTCAAAATTCGAGGAATGGTAGGCGGTTTTCCCGTTTCGGCATCATTGGCAATAAAGACGCGTTCAGATTGAGGTGATGGATAAATAACGACAGGGATAAATTCCAGTTGCCCATTTATTTGATTTTCTTGAGGTAAGTAAAGTGCCATACTTTTAACTTTTGTGGCGATGGATCCTGCTGCTGTTGTGTAATCTTGATTGGTATATGTATTATCGTGCACTAAACAATTGGAGAGAAGTTCAAATTGAGATTCGGCAAGTGTGACAAAGGTTTGAGAAGGCATATTTGGAAATGGACTATATGCACTGTTAGGAGCATTCGAGTTCAGTGACCCCATCTCAGCTCTTAAGTTGTTATAAGTTTTCTGAGGAATATTGCTATTGAAGTTGAAGGCTTCGGATAACATAGGTGTCAACTGCAATATGTTTATCGTTATCCGAATGTAAAACCAGAAAAATAACCCTCTGAAATACAACATGGCCTTTATTCTTTCCATCATTGTGAAAAAATATTTGATGTAGATTAATTCTATGAGACACTACAGCTATATATGGAAACGATTTTGGAAAAAGCGTTCTGATCCATGTGATTATCGCCAGATGATTTTCATAGCATCTACCGAGTCTTCGGCTGGCAGCTTTTAAGTTTCTGCAGGTATGGTGCCGGGAACCATTCAGCAGATCAACATATCTTTGTTATTTCTACGGACACACACGGTATCAATTCCATTTCTTGGTATCGTATATCTCCGTACGGTGTTGATACGACGAATGAAGAGTTGCATTATTGTCAATAATAAATATCGTTCTAACTAATTTCATATACATCATTCACCAAATATACTTCCGAGAAAATTGGTCAAAAACTCCTATTTATATTTGGAGTAGATTTTTTTTGGCCTGTTAAGGCTTATGTCCAAATTTGCCCAAATCTACTCCGAAAAAGTAGATTTTGGTGGAGTAGTTTCTACGTATTAACTCATACAAATGAAAAATATACTCAAAATATTTTACCACATGAACGTGCCTTAGGATAAAAAGAGGATTTAAAAATTGATCAAGTGAAAGTTCTTCCGACAACATTATTAATTCTATTTTTAATCGAAAGACCATCTCTGCCTAAAAAAGGTTGTTTGTTTGTATCCCTAATTTCTTCCCAACTGTTTATTCATGCATAGATTCAAGTATCCATGAATTCGACATTAATACTTAAATCTAGCACCAGGAAAACATTTTAACTCTTTTTATTATGCAGTTCTTGCTGATTTTATTGTCCATGTGAAGAAGCTTCTTCTCTTGCTTCTTGAAGCGTTATGACCACCACTCTTTTCCTTCCCTAAATGATTGTCTTCTCCGTTTTCGTCGATTTTTTCCAATGCATTCATTTCATATCTATTTTGAGAAATATTTGATGAACACTTTTGTATAACACGAGCTTTTCTTATTGTAAATGCGGGTGCAACCAACGAGTGTTTCAGTATACCTTGAGCTAAAGTCATACATTCTCTAGCTGAATGTGCTTGAGGTAGCGCTACTAGAACTTCCCCAGACAATAGCTTACAAGAATTCTTTGTAATCGTGCCAGTTAGTATCAAAGACCTATCCAGTATCTCTATACCATTTGCTGCTCGACAAATTCCTCTATACTTTTGTGTTCGCAAACATTCTTCGTGACAGTATGATGGAATAAGACCAAGCAAATCGCCTATAGTTGTCTTGTCAATAATAATTGGGATGCGCACGAATTCAAAGTGGTTCGTCTTTGTGCATATAAGAGCTAGAACCAACATTGATAAATTAAAATTGTCAACTAAATTTTTGTCTGTTCGCAATGCATTTTTCGTCCCATAATTTAAATGCGTGGTAGTATGAAATATATATTCAACTATTCCAAGTGATCCATTCACTAATTGGTTGTTGCCAGAAGGTTGCGAGAATTTTATTGAATTGAAAAAGCGCTCTCGTATCCTGCCGGAAGATGTAGAATATTGTCCACGAAAAAGCTCATGAGGCACAAAATTACTTGCATCGGCGTGCTCATGTGTGAAGCGACTGCTTGAAGCTTTTGTATCAGATACTAAGCTCACTTTCAGAGGAAGGGCTTTGGATCTGTTCGATTTATACATAATTGAAATCGATGATGATTACCTCAAACATATATATAGATTGTCCTCATCGAATCTAATCCAGGTATTAATTAAAATAATAGACAG
>Ga0209092_10000476_pt1 | contig 39150 bp, 21 predicted proteins | sample FraStrMetagenome_FD_187446 | JGI IMG/M metagenome (GOLD analysis project Ga0209092, IMG submission 187446) | Marine eukaryotic phytoplankton communities from Arctic Ocean - Fram Strait ARC3M Metagenome (SPAdes) (version 2) | ecosystem: Environmental > Aquatic > Marine > Oceanic | place: Fram...
GGACATATGGAATAAGAGACCAGCTGTCATCTGTCTGGCCCACAAGTGTCAGCTGCCCTCGTCGTTGAAACCATGTGGTTTCTAATATGTGTTCACTATGTCCTGTATGTTAAATTATGAAATAGTTAGTTTAGTTTAGTTTCAAAATAAAATAAGCTCATAATTATCATCCTTTCAACTTTTTTATTAGTTTATCTAATCCATTATCCGTGCATAAGGCACCTGTGTGCTTTTACTTTTCAACCTTTTAATTCGTTCTAACTGAAATTTTCCATGCATTATATCCGCCACATGCCTGTCTATACCTTTTCCGTCCCATACCACCATGAATTGTAGACCCGAAGTTGGAATGAGCCTAATGTAATACATAGTATGTACATGTGAAGGAATCTAGGCTTCCGAGGAGGATGGTGGGTGGGATATTTTTGAACATGATTGTAGAAATGTGAATAAAGTTGTTTGTGTGTTTTGTTGAATGCATTGATGGAAATGAAGTCTATGAGATCATTCTGGGATGGTGCTGCTTTCTTATTGGTAGAGTTTTGTTTTAAAAGCACCATTTGGAGGAGACGTCCGTTCTCGTCCTCTTTCTTTCTAAGTTGATTCATCAAAGTAGTGAAGTGCTGTTCCCTTTGCATATTGTTGCGATTAGTTTGCTCTAATTGTGATATAACTTGGTTGAGCCTTGATTCTAGGGAGCGTTTGTCTTCTGTAAGATGGTGTATTTGTGATCGAAGAAATGACGAGTCTGTCTGCGACGAGATAGTGCCCATGTGTGATCCTACTGGCAGAGTCGATGCAGAGCTGAACGATGGAGTTGTGGATGACGGTCCAGAGAATGTACCGCGATGAGCGTTTGCATATGTGTTGTATTGGTACGGTTGCGGAATATACGTTGGATTAGGCTGGATGAAAGGTCCAGACATATGACTACTCGCGTTATCTTGCGCGAAACTAAATTGGCTTGCTGATGCTGTCTCTACCATTGGGTCACGAAAACATGCGCGGTCTGGTAGAAATGCTGGTTCGGACGATACTATGGATGCGCCGGTGTTAATGAATGGAACCTGATTGTTCTGTTGGTTATAATGGTTGATTGGTGGGAGACCTGCTTGTCTCCTGGAAGATCTTGATGGAGCTGGATATTGGGTATCTTGAGCCATCGTGATTGTGTTGGGTACAACGTTAGCACGGTTTTTTTTTGTGGCACAAACGTATGTGTCGAACAATTGGATATGGTGAATTTATCGAAATTGGTTTAACGAAGTAGATAGAGAATGCAAGACCCGGAGGGTCGAGCTCAAGGTGTGCTTGATAGAGGAAGACTTGTATGCAATGGGGAAAAATTAATCTTGGTTGACTGACTGCGTCGGTGAAGATTGGATTTTCGCCATGCGAGGGCTTTCATAACCTATAGACTAGGTAATTGTGCGTATTTAGTAAGTGTCATTGAGGATATAATACGTATGTAGATACAATAAAAATTGGAGGAATGAATTTGACTGTTTTAGTTTTTATGAAGTAAAACAAGAATATATTTCAATCTTCTTTGTTCTTTTTCGCTTGAATTGATGCAAACTAATTTTCATTTCTTTCAAGATACGTACCTCTTGAGGAGGATCAAGTTGTACGATTCAGTTTTGCAATCAGTTACCCTATCAAAATGTCACGGCTACGGGAGTACAATTTCAAAATTTCCGTTGCTACCTTTAATATTCTAAGTGAAAATACAAACAAACTGCCTGAGCTCATACACGATTAGATGGAATAGAATCTAGCACTTCTCAAATCCTAAATAAGCAATTTAAATAAATCTCTTAGCGTTTTCAACGAGTGGATAACATTGAATCCTTCTATGATTTAATTGTGAGTAGCATGATCTGTAAATCGCTACTTGTATACATGTGAATTGTTATTGTGCGGGAATTAATCTTTCTATAAATAGAAGCTTTTGAATTTACCTCAATCTCACACTTTTTTGCTTTTGTAGATTTGATAAGATGTCCACCAATTCTCCAACGCTGAATCCATCAACAATTCCATCTGGAAGGCCTTCGCTATCATCTTCACCGTCTCTGAATCCATCTACATTTCCCTCTGGGAAACCTTCAGTATCATCACCACCATCGCGTAATCCCTCTAATGTTCCTTCTGGGAAACCCTCAGCATCTTCACCACCATCGCGTAATCCCTCTAATGTTCCTTCTAGAAAACCCTCAGTATCTTCACCACCTTCACTTAATCCTTCATTAAAGCCTTCGGGGAAAATTTCCCTACCCCCTTCAAATGGGCCTACTACATCACCTGCTACCCAGCAAGATATCCTTAAGGAGGTAATGATCGATTTGGGATTCCGTGAAAATCAAGTTTCTTCTGGCAACAAGTGTAACTGGCCAGGAGTTAAATGCCACGGAAATGGAGATCTTAAAGCATTGCTTTTAAGTAGTTTTGATTTAAGTGGTATTCTTGCCACCGAAATTGGACTATTACGAAATATTGAAGCGATAGATCTTTGTAAGAGGAATATGAATGCTTGAAATTTTTTTGTTTACTTTACAGATTTTATGCTAACCATCTCTTTTAATAATCTCTAGCTTACAACAGTATTGATGGAACTATTCCAACCGAAATAGGGGAGTTGGATAGAGAATTGACCTATCTCGATTTTTGTAAGTTGTTCGGTAAAAAAGAATCTGTGGAACTCCTAAAGTTTGTTTAATTTATTGATTTTATCTCTCGTTTCTACAGACGACAATGAAGTTACTGGTACTATCCCAACAGAGATAGGAGCTTTAGATGAGTTGAAAGAGTTATATCTGGGTAAGCTTTTGTACTTTTTTCAAAGGATTAAGAAATCTTGTATCTAATTATGCTTCAATGCCTTTTTGTTAAATCAATAAATTAGGTGAAAACGAACTCACTGGTACGATTCCATCTGAGCTTGGTTTACTGGACGAAGTAAAGAAATTGTACCTCAGTAAGTTTCTTTGAACATTAATCCAGCTATCACCTGCCATTGATAACGTCGGTATGAACTTCATATTTTATTAATTACCTTTTTCCTCAGATGATAACGATCTTACTGGTACTGTTCCATTAGAGTTGGCAAATCTGGACGAATTGAAAGAGATCGATATCTGTACGTTGCTCTTGTGGTAACATATCCTTCATTTTATGTGAAACCATCCGTCAAATTTGAAATCTCATCATAGTGTAATTCTTTCTACTTTGAAATCTTAGCAAAAAATAATCTAATTGGTTCTGTCACCCATCTCTGCACAACGTCAGATTGGGTTAATTTTGATAGTGTAGAACTTATTGGTGTTGGACCAGGATGCTCCCCCACTGAACCTAGCCCATTTGCTGGATTTTTAGCATTATTTAATTTGATCAGGTGGATTCTTTCACTTCTCGGGATTGAGAATATCAACATTACAATCGGTAATCCTAATCCAGGAGATTAAATCTTTGTGCAAAATGGAACTCTAAAAAGTTTGCAACGTCTTGTGTGCAGCAGCATATTGTGGAAACTATTCGAAAAATGTGGAGCCATGCCAAACACGGTGCTCCATTAATTAGTCTCTGAGTCTTAGTTAAGTGATAAATGTATTCAGTCTAGACCAAATCATAGCAAAATTTGTGTGAGACGTCTTTTTTGGAATAATGTTACCCTGTTTTTGAATTTATTGTGATTCAAAATCACTATCCCCTAGGACGTTTATACCGTTCATAAATATAGATTTTTCATGTAATCGCGATGAGAGTATTATGCCACCTACATTATTTTGACACATACATATATCACTAGTGTCACTATTAGTTTTGACACACACATATGTTTTGATTATGCCAAAGCATTTTTCTCTAGTCGCTATATTCAGGTATAAACAATTCAGCATGTAAAGTTAAGTTTGCATGCAACTTTGTAAGTTTGTCTTGGCATTCTTGTATTTCTCACAGCAACGGTGTAGGTGAAGAGATTAACAACAATAACTATCTTCATCTCCAACTATGAGGGTATTAAAACAAAATTCATGCCCTTTAATCACACAACTTGCTTTTTCCACACCTACGAAGTCAACACAGAAAGATTCAAAATCTTTTTAAAAAACATGTGAAAAATTTGATTTCTTCCTCTCTATCTCTCTAAAACATTGTATTTTACGTATTCTAGGTATTGGCATCAGACAAAATAGGAGATAAGCATGATTATTTGCAAATCTCAGAGTCTATCAGTGCACACGAAAAGGAAAAAAATTAAATCAATACATACATCCTTGCAAAAATAGTTCGCACTTTTCAATAAAAAACTTTAATTACTGTATGTATGTATACGAAAGAGCAACAAGAATGCACCATTTGACAAATTCTATTTTGGAAATATGAGAGAAGAGCAAGAAACAATTTTGTTGTTCGTTGAGAACAGAAGAAGCCAGGTTCGATCAATCTTGATTTTGATCAACCCTAACTCTAACCCTGACTATATTTTTTTCTAGCCAGAACGGCTCACTCTAGTTTCCACAAAAAATTATATATCTGCTGATTCAGACTTTTCTCAAGAATTCTTCTCACCCTAAGAAATCTATTCGTATATAATTATGACTTTACAATATGACCAAATTAGTGATACTATGTCTTTAATTCCTATCTTCTGAGTCATTTAGAAATAGCCTAAGCTTCTATGATGTCTCATGTCTTGGGGAACTTTCAAAACTGCATAGACAGAAAATACAGCATAAGAATCAGGTTCCTAAAATTTTATTCCCTATTTCTGTACAGAGAAGACTTAGAGAACTTGATATGGATAATCCTTCACTCCTGGCTAAACTTTAAAATTTAAAATACGGTACCTAGATAGTTTTGTTCGTAGCTCTCTCAAAGATTTGTGTTCTATGATCGGAACCTTTCAATTAAAATGAGTCATCAAGAAATTTTTGTAAATTATTCATCTAAATACCTGCATTACTTTATGTCGCAGTTGGACACATGTCAGCATAATATTACCAATTCATGAAATTCAAATTACGGTACCTTGTGAAACATATTTTGTTCAACAAAATAAGAACCGGTTCTTTTTTTTCTCGCATAAAATAGCCTTTTCATGGATAAATGTTGTAGCACACAAAATGCTCATTTAGGATCTTTTATTGTATGTAGAATTCGTATTGACTGTCGAGGTTAATATTTCTCATTGGACAATATATAATACGAAGCATACAAATTATTATGTACAAGTTTTCTGGTAATAATTTTCTGAGTAGGTGTTGTGTCTCTTTTATTATGTTCGTTCATGCTTAGGAAACTTTCAACGACACAATTTTTGTGACTGCTGATTGATTGAATACAAAGGACTTCGAGCTGGAGCGCATCACTATAATGTTTGTCAAGGAAGAACAAGAACAAGCGAACAATAACGAGGTATTGTCGGAAATGAACTCTACACATTCCAATCTTAATAGATACTACCACAGACAGAGAAGTGAAGCAAAATTGAGAGATTTGCTTGGCCCCATTTCATTCAGCTTAACAGAGCCACCAATAGCGAAACATTCTGGACAAGCACGCCGAAGGCATTCAAAGATAAAAAGAGAACAAAGTATTTCAAAGTTAAGGGATCTACTTGGGCCGGTATCATTTAATTTAACGAGCAAAAGGCAGACTCATGCATTTCGGGAGAATAAATCAAGACTTCACGATACAAATAGCCATGGAAGACGACAGATATCAATATGAGCAAAGCAATATTATGACCATACGTTGCAAATAGGAGCTTGCTGAACTCCAAAGAAAAGATATTTTGAATAAGACTAGTCGTTCTGTCTATAGAGGTCGCAAGTGGATGTATAAATTTTCGTCTAAATTTGAATATTACTAAATTTGAATTATCAGTGCCGCTTACTTGATTTCGCGGAGTTTTTTTAATGTTTAGTAGTTTATTTCCAACTGATTACTTGAATGCTAAAGACCCTTTGCTTAAAGCACATCTCTAGATTGGTTGGTGAACTAACTTTGTAGAAAAGGCTATTCACAATCGTTGTTTGGATCGTTTAAAAGAGAGTATGACGTGTTCAGATTTTTTTTGTCCGCTCGAAAGTTGAGACCGGCGTAAATTGATTTTTATGACACGCGAGGAACGCTATGTTCTGTAAACTTAGACGATCCAATATTATTTATTATTATTATTATACATAAACATATATATATTATTATTATTTATTATATATCTTTATAATTATTTATTATATATTATATTCACTTATTCTGAGCTCCGCAACACATACACTTTTCTTTTTCCTTTGGTAGACCAAAGGAATATGCTTACTTTTGAATGCAACTTTACAGTCCGTTCACTATTCCTGAACATCACATCATCTTTTTTACGTGATGATTGCTCTATTTCTAATAATATCGAAGTGCTTATATGTTCCATTGCCCACGACGCCACATTTTGCTGCATTGAATGGATCTCATGGATTGAGGTTCTTCTGTCCACAATTTCTGTAGATTCCCTCACACTGTTGTCTTCATTAAGAGTGAAATATTGATGTTTTTCAAGAAACATAGATGTCTCCTCACTCGATAAACTATTCCTTCCTTTTTCCTCAATGCATTGATCGATGATTATGCTGTTTTCATCATGATCAAAAACATTCCAGAGCTGGATTGCTCGTTGCAATGACTCTATAAGTTCTGCATCGTCCTTCCTCCAAATCCGAGCGCATGTCAAAGGATCATTTTTATGATTTCTGACAAAAATCGAATATGGATTCACTTTTATCAACTCATCAATTACAGCTACAGATGCCTCATTTTGAATAGCAATTTGTAAGGCTGTTGTCTCATTTTTAGTTCTTGAGTTTAGCCTAGGATGTGATGCATATGAATCCAAATAAAGAATAGATTTTATCAAATCTAGAGGAGGCTTATGATAAAGGACTGCCTTGAGTAGCTTACTAGCCGGAAAGTAAGTTTCATTTCTCGATCCGAAGAATTTTTTCAGGATGTGTATTGATTTCAAAACCCGAACTTTAGTGTGGAATTTGTCTTTGCTCTCCTCCATAATGCTATTTTAGTCTTCTAAATTATAAGAAAATAATTCTAATGTATGTTTTCAACTACATGAAAAACTGCAAATAAATTGTGAGGCAAACAAGATATTCCGTGATTTGATTCCACGCTCCAAATTAAATAAAGTAGTATTCAATTATTTCCGTTAATGAAAGGGAACGAAATGTCAATTCTAATCATCTTTAGAGGAGAATTCGGATTCATTAAAATTCATTTATCTGTCAATTTCAAAACAGAATCAAGAGTCATTGGTGCAATTTTGCCCCTCTGGTACCTACAAAATAAAGCCGTTTTCAAACGGTCATTTTTACTCCTACACAAACAACTTTTGAGAAAGATTTCAAATGCAAAATTCATATCTCCAACTAAATATTGCAACATAAAAATTAAAACCATCATTTTCCATCAAAATTTCAGATAAATAAATACAGAACAACAAATTCCATTTATTTGCCAACCTGATATCCGTTGGTTTTAGGTTATAAATTTCGCGTTGTAATTTTTTTCCTTAAAACTAAAAATGTAAATCAAGAGTTATGTTTTACTATTGAAAATCAGGACTACAGAAACTTTATATCCTAATATGAATATATTTCTTTTTCTAGATGTTATCAAGTGTTGAATAGATAAAGTTTATCCGTTCTGATTGATAAATTGAGAAACCAGAATAGAGAGGCACCAATTTTCAACAAACCAGCAACTTTTGATTCCTATTTCTCTTGAAACCTTGATAATTCTGGCATATAAAAGTTAGAGTACATTTGCCATCTCATCTTCATTTTCCAACCTGACGAAACCTGCTCTCTTAAGGTCGCCCATCTTTCGTGAATCTCTTTGCTTTCGACTCAACCTTCTTTTTCGCGTATGTTTTCTCTTTCTATTTTGAACCACTTCGTTTGTCTGAAACATTTGAAAAGGCTTCCAGCAGAATATCATACAACCATTCCATTTTTTCTGTGTTGAGTTCATATCCTTACTGCTCTTAACATCTCTGTCACAAAACCGATCCTCGAATGTTTCACTGGAATTTAACGGCTGAATCAATAACTGTAATCCATGAAGGTCTTCATCGTGCATCAAAAAATCATGTCCTAACAACATAGGCTCATGTAATCCCTCTCTCTCTTCATACTTGGTTTCTTCAAAGGATCTGGAATATGAGAGAGAATCTAATGATTTAGCAAGATTGACACTCTTTATTTCTTTTTTCTTACTGAATTTAGTGTCTTCTTTTTTCATCTGAGAAAAAGTACAGGAGCAACTCTTTTCATCTCTCTCATCTTCCAGCTGCACTAACAATTTCTCAAGTTGCCTTTCAAGATTTTTAGAAAAGTATTGCGTAATGCATCGTTCATATGATTCCAACATATTTTTTAGCATCGAACACATATTTTTTATCCAAAGTTTTTCTTGTTGACACGAATGGTCATTCACTAATAATCCAACTACATTTATAAATTTTTCTCCTTTCGTAACAAAATCAAAAGACATTGAAATGAATTTTTCATCGTTTGTTCTAACCTTGTGTTGATATTGATCCTGCGAAATTTGAGCTATATCTTCTAGAATTGTCCTCAATTGATACCGTAGTATTTTCTTTTCACATTCGTTTGTTTGTCTTATTTCTTGCTCTGAACTCGTAAAAGTGTCGTTATATTCTCTTTGTTCCTGCGCTTCATCTACCGAAAATATGGAACCACCAAGGAAAGTTTCTGCACATATTGTTTGATGCATTTCGTTACACCCTTGTTTTAGTAGTCGCCCCGTTTTAAACTCAGACATGTTCACGTCGTTTGGTATCCTTAGTTTGATTTCTTCAAAAGATTTTTTTGCTTCCTGCTTCGTCAATAAGATGAATTGCTGTTCTAACAAATCAATTAAATTTTTATCTTCTTTCCTCCAAATCTTTGCGTACGTTAAAGGTAGACAATTGCCACTTCCAATAAGCAGAGCTTCAGGATATGCGAGAATAATTGCTTTCACAACTTCTAGGGATGTGTTATACTTCAAAGCTGTATCCAATGGAAAATTTCCAGACTTAGAAGGCTTAGCTAATTCCGGATTATGTTCAAGCATGTAACGAACAAATGTAACTCGTGGATTATTTTGTAGGGAAAGGTTGAAGAAGTAAGGAGTACACATAGTGGGGTTGAGTTGAAGGTAATATTCCAAATCTGTAACAGTTTCTTCATTTGATGCATATGGTGGTGATTGGAATATATCGTGAAAATTTTTGCTATGTTTCTTATGTGCTTGAGATCGCATTGATTCTTCAGACGATAAATCCAACTGAACACACTTTTTTTGATATATTTTGTGACATCCACATATTTTCGACATTTTCCGTAGAGGCTGTGCATTCCAGCCAACATATTTCCTTTTCTCATGGAAATTCAACTTTCGCAAATAATGTTTCTTCTTCCTATAAATTCGACTGTATCTCATAAATGAAATCTTTTCTTTTTCTCGTTGCTGTTTGGATGAACACACCATTTTCTCTCCAATCTTAGTTTCAAACTATATGTTTTCAATCGTTTTGCCTGGCACTTTAACCTTTTCACGCGCGTGGGCTTAATTTATTCAGAGAATAAGTGAGAATCACTCAGATTATGATTACATTTCTCTCATTATCTTGAAAGCATCGAAGTTTTGGAGTATATTCCTATCCGTAAATGTTTCTGGATAAATTATCGACATGTATTGATTATGTTTCTTGAATAAGACGTCTTTGGTTCATCCAAGAGTGAGTTTCATCTTTAATAGATAGTTGTTGCGTTTGAATTTTACAAATTGATCTTGGATTGCACATTATTAATATGCATATAATGTGAATACAATCCTTTCATAAAATAATATGATCACAACTCATATCACATTATCGAACAAAAAAATGTGAGACACTTTAGACTCTAAAAGTTGTAGCATCTTCGGTCGTAGGATATTATCGAAGTGAATTTATATCTATCAAGGTCATCATCAATTAACAATTAAAGAGCATATTTAGTGAAATACTTTTATCGACAAATATAATTAACATTTGAATACTTAATAATATTCTCTTAGTTTTTCTATTTATATAATTGAAAATAATTCTAAACAATGAACGTTACTTAAGATAGTTTCATTATATAGTTGCCTATAAATAACGGTTCTTTGAACCTTAGCGAAAAATAGTATTCAATTTTACCACTTACTTGACCCTCTCAATTCGTAGCCATGGTAGTCCTTGAGATCTCATTTTGGGTATATCTGCCCTATATTCGTACGTACGTTGTTTTGTCTCCAAACCAAAAAAACAAAGGCCGAGAAATAGCTCTTGGTTTTATCGTAGCAATCCGTTTATCTACCGATCAAGCCCTGGAGGTACCAACAACAGAAGCGTTCTTCTCGAAATGTACGTTGTGTTTCTTCTAATTGCTTTGTGAAACCCACCGACAACTCAATTGATATCTCATCAAGCATCTCGATAAAGGCGGCTTGTAGATAACGTTGTTTGTCTTTTCTATATTTTTCACCACGTCTTGTTGCAACACCTCTCTCACATTTGACCATCCTATCGTTTCACGTAAACTCTTATTGGCAATCGTACATCTCTCCATTGCTCCTCAACAAAATCATTTACAACCTTTTGAACCAAACTCCATTTACGATTACTCTTTTATTACTTGGGAACCGATTCAACATCACAGTATCTCTCTTTGTAACATTCAACACGAAATAGCACAATGAAATATTCCACCTCTGTTTCTTCTTCTCGGCGTAAATCTCGCAAGGCTTACTTAGGTTCCCATTCGGAAGCCAGACGTAAGCTCATGTCTGCCAACTTATCTAAGGAGCTTCAAGCTCGTCATGGAGTTCGTTCCATGCCCATCCGTAAGGACGACGAAGTTGTTATCGCCAGGGGAATGTACAAAACCCGAGAAGGAAAGGTCACTGCTGTTTACCGTAAAAAGTTTGTAGTACATGTTGAACGTATTACAAGGGAGAAAGCTAATGGAGCCACAGTACCTGTTGGAATTCCAGCTAGTTCATTGACTATTACCAAGTTGAAGATGGATAAAGATCGTAAGGCCTCTTTGGAGAGGAAAAATAGGAATACTGATTCTGGAAAGAAAGCTTCAGATGAAGAGGTCACTATGTCCAACGTTGATTAAATAAATGAGTATAACTAGAAAATCTTTTTGGCTTTGTTTTTTCATTTTTACGAACTTGGTGTAAAGATGATTTCTTTCCCGTGCAAATGTAGAAAAAATGGAATGCAATTTTCTGTAATGATATGTCCAACGGTAACATTATGAGTTTTATATTCCTCATCATGACGATCGAGCTTTACTGTTTATCCCCTTGCTAGCTGTGTAAAAAAACAGTGCTTCAATATAAATACTAGACTCACGAAGCGTTTTAGGTTGGTGATATTTCATTTCATCACAAGAGAAATCAAGAAGAAAGAATATCATTCGTAATATCAGAAATTCATTTTCAACACCATCCAATCCGGATTTCAACAAGCAATTTTTATGGTGTTTTGCTTCCTGTTGATTTATTGCAAATGAATTGAAGTCATTTTAAACTCTTATGATTAGTTCGATGATACAAGAGTCTGCTGTCCTAAAATTAGAATTTTTGAGAAATCCTTCTTTTCTTTATAACTTCAACAGCAATTCTTTCTTTCTTTCCTTCTAGTAATCAATCCAAGCAAGTACCTTCTTACACAAGACATAAAATACACTCATGAAAAATGTGAAAGCCTCCTTTTTTTCTTTTTTGTGTTTTTGTTGAAAATTCTTCAGGCTCTATATTTTTTTGTCGTATTATTATTTGAAGTACGTAAAGGCATATTTATGTGACATGATTGGCACTTCTCACCTATAGAGTAATCAAGTCAATTCTTGTAAGTTGTGGTTGGCTCTGGTGACAACCAAAAAATAAAAACAATGAGATTATCAAATTCCGAGAGTTTATCTAAAAGTTTTAACTCATACAATAGAAGATATCGATCGGGGGGGAACAACAGGATAATTGCAAAACCTTCATTAGCAAAGATAGCAACTATGTCATTTTTGTTTCTGGAAATCTTTTCCCCAGTGACATTGGTCGATGGATTTATCAATCAACATATGCCCTCGTCAAATCTTCGTTTCCCGAACGAAAAATCTCAATCACATATTTCAAAATGGCACATCATGAAGCCATATTTGAATCCCCGCCAGGATAAAGAAAACAAAATTTCCTCAGTATCTTCATCAATACCAACGAGTCTTATTGCACGAGAAGATACATGGGGTAATATTGCTGCGCTGACTGCTATTTCATCTTTTTCTCAAAGTGTTGGACCCAAAACTAGAATTGGAAGACTTTTAGGTCCACCTGTAACAGCAATGGCCATTGCTTTCCTATTTGGATCAATTCAAATTCTTCCCTCTGGTGGATCACCAGCTGCAAAATTAATTCAATCTATGAGTTTGAACTTAGCTACTCCCTTATTACTGTTTTCAGCGGATTTGAAAGAAGCCAAAGAGACTTGTGGACCGCTTCTAAAAGCTTTTCTGTACGCATCCATGGGCACTTTACTTGCTTGTACGTTAGCCATGTTAACTCCTCCCCTAGGTTCCATGATACACGCCATTTCTAATTCAATGAATGGAAATGATGGAATCAAAATAGCAGCAGCACTTATGGCTAAAAATATTGGCGGAGGATTGAATTACATAGCAGTATGTCAAACTTTGCAGGCGTCCCCAAATGCAATAGCTGCAGGTTTATGTGTGGATAATGTTTATGCCTTGCTTTATTTTCCAGTTACAAGTGCTTTGGCCAAAGGTCGACCTGATGTATCTGTAATATCATCGTCTTCTTCAATGGAAAAAAGTGAACAAAGAGGCACAGGCGGTTTTAGAAAAAATAACATAACCGTGGAGGATCTGTCTACTGCATTGGCCCTTGCAACTTTATCGACTTGGATTGGCGAAATAATAGGAGGACCATTTTCGGCATCTTTGCCCTGTTCCACTATCTTTACGATATTGTTAACAACCATCTTGCCACGTTTTCCCAAAAAATCAAAAGAAAGTAAAAACAACAACTTATTGAGTATTCCTGATAGTATGACTCTTCAAAATCTCCGACCTGCAGGAGAAGTTTTAGGTACTTCTCTCTTGTATCTTTTTTTCGCCACAGCAGGTGCTCCCGGTTTAGCTATTGCCAAAAGTGTCCGCGCATCTTTTTTACCATTATCCATATTTTTACTTTGTTTGTATTCAGGTCATGGTGCATTTCTCCTTTTGGTCCGATATTTGCATAGGCGTATTCTTTCTGGATCAAACACAAAGGAATGCTTAGCCTATGATGAAGAAGATGGGGCTGTCGCTCCACAAAGGTTACTGGTGGCATCATCCGCAGCGATTGGGGGGCCTGCAACTGCAGCTGCATTGGCTCAGGCCAATGGATGGCACTCCCTTGTAGGACCATCGTTGTTGGTTGGGAACTTAGGTTATGCCATTGCTACTTTTTTGGGCATTGCTTTTTATGGCGTGTTCAAGCAATGATTTGGAACATAAAATTGCTTAATACTTTAATATGCTTATATTTTGTTTACTATAGGAACTTTAACTTTTATTTTAGTGATCTTGACCTTGCTATAGAATGAAAAAATCAGTAAATCATCTACCAACTGACGCTAGCTTTTGTCTTGTCAGCTTTACATTCTGATAATTCTTCAATCTGAAATTCATTTACCTCCTTAGCCACTATATAAAGTCTTGCTATTGCAGCTATGGCCTCCGATCGCTTCATCAACTCATTCTGAAAATCTGGTTCCTGGAATTTAGAGCTACATTGAACTTTCAAAGCCGATTTCACGCTATGGCGGCTGCCACCTTCTATTTCATTTGGGTCAAGATAGGCAATCCTATCTGAAACCATGTTAAAAAATGTATCCATATCTTCTAGGAGACCTACAACTGCTATAGATTGGCGCAAATTTCCTTCTGCCTGTTTTTCAAGGTCCTTTATTTCTGATATTCCTTTCGTATATCGATTGGGACAATCTTACAATAAGTATAGTTACGACAAAATCAATACAAATTCCTCCACAAGTGAGTAACAAATATCGCAGGTATGAAGACACATAATCAAAGAAATTCAAACGTAAACTGCAATCATTACCTTCACCACATAAATAAAACAAATATTTGAGTGCAAATCGACTTGCCCAACCATCTCCTACAGTATTATGAAAATGAAAATGCCCATCTTGTGTATGGGTTGTGGCAAAATCTATTTCTTCACATCTTGGTTTATGATCTTCTTCTCTCACTTCCCAAAAAAATTTGGATACAAGCCATGAAAATGGTTCGCGTATGATTGTAGTTCTAAGAACAGGTAAAGATGCGTAAAGAGGCGACCAGTCCATATTTCCAAGTGATTTATGCTTAGATGGTTTTAACTCATCAATAAACATTTTCAAGGATGTTTCGTCTATCATTGACTGGAGTGGTTGCACACAAGAACTATATGATTTCATATATGCTTTTCGATTCTGTGGTCTGGAAGATTTTTCATCAATGCACCATATGTTTGGTGGTATCAAGCTTTTTAAGTGTCTCTTTATTACTGTGGCGTTTCGTTTTGTTTCTTCTTTTGTAAAATAGAATGTCGTGTTCCACCAGGATAACAATATTTTTGGCGGAAGCCAATGAATTTCATTTCCCAAGAAGTTATGCCCCACATAAGATTTGTGGCACGTATCTGATTCTAAAGAACATAGCTTACTCTTAGTAGACAACTGCATGGGTACAGGACATCCTATGGCGTTGCCTAGAGGTGTAACTGCATCACAATCAATTACTCTCCGTGAATCTGTGTAATTTGGGTCAGTATAAAAAAACGGATATAATGCATTGACGTAGCCATAGTCATTGCGTAAAGATTGAAATTTTGGTCTGCAAGTTCCACCTCCAGATTTACCTATATGAATGAAGGTTACTGGGGACTCAGTTAAATTGCATCCCCAGCTTCGTATGTTTGTAATGGGATCAGTCTCCACTCTATTCCGCATCAAGGACAACCAATTTTGATTTCCATTACTTTCCCTTATGTAATTAGTGAAAGCAATGGAATCATGAAAATATTGTTCAAAGGAAAAATGAGTCCTGACAAAGTGATAGAACTCTAGAATCACGAGCAATCCAGAAGCCACAATCGCAATCTTTAATTGTTGCATGATGTATTTCACTGTGTTCTGCTGTATACATCTCAAATGAGGGGAACGAATCAAATGATTGCTGGTTGAGAAATATTATTATATACGTCTAATGCAGCAATCAGCTAAAGCCACTTTTGTTGAACGGATAGTTCCGTTCTGCTCAAACAATCTGAAAAGATAAAGTTTTGTTCAATCTTGATGTAAATGTAAAAGTTCCATAGTTTTATATGAGAACATTACGTAAGTTGAATATATAATTGAACTGAAGTTTCATCAGTGCCAACAATTTTACACTGCTTTAATGAAAATGGTGATACCTTGGCTACCTTTCATAGCATACTGTATCCCCAACTTCAAATGAATGACAGCAGCAGTCAAATTGCTAAATATTCCTTGTCACTGTAGGGATATCTGAGTTTGATTGGGACTCAAACCAATTTCTCTCTCTAAAATATATGAATTGGCTTCTTCATCACTAAACCAGATTGTGAGATAATTGCGAATTATTGGAACACAATAATAAGCTGATTTCGCAGTTTCTAATTAATCGATGAATGCGACTGTTTCATCAAGAACTTCACTATGTTCTTGACGACTCTATGAGTTAAATCTCAAATATTTGTTTTCTATTTGTTGTCAGTTGAGATTCGAACGATAGATCAAATGATAGAATGGAATGAGTATAAATGTTTTGACAATACTTGTAAAAGAGAATATTATGTTATGTGACGAATCACGAGCTATGGTCGTTGTGAACAATTCACTTTGTTCAAATGAACTTTACCAAAATTTCATTGATGCAAATCATGGTTAATTATGGAGCTTTGCAAATTTTAGTTTCTTTAATATAACCAACACTTAATTTTAATAACTCACAATTTTATGAAGTTAGTAATTTATATTAATTTTATACAAAGCTCACACAGATCCCTGTACAGATGCATTATCATGTTCTTTAGAATAGTTTTTAGACTGATGGGGTTTCCCCTCGCTTCACTCGTAGATAAACAATTTATAGCTATTATCTGCAGGTTTTTTTGTTAAGGTGAATATTATTTTGATGTTTTTTAACTTGTATGTGAGGGCTAATTCAGCTTGGTATGGTTCTCATTTTTTTATTGCAAATCCGGCCTAAAGCTAATCATTTGAAAAAAGTAAACTCTATCAGCATAAATTCTAGGATGGAAGGCATTTCTTCCTAATTTTGACCCAATACATAATACCCTAATAAATTTCTCCATGTGATTAATGCAGAAGATATATTTGGCAATCTTTTGTTGTGTCTTAATAATTATCATGTCATGCAAAAGTAAATCAATTTGAATCTATTCACCTTCTAAATTACAACGTAGCATAGTTTGTCGTCAAAGCTAGACTTCTGCTTGAACTCACATGACACTGCTGCACCAAACAATGATTGTTATTCAAATATTGATATTAATACATTTTTCCAAGCTTCTGCGGAATTATCTTAGCACCTAAGACTTACTTTAGCATAGATGAAACTTCTCGGAAATCATAATTTTCTATATCCAACAAGAAAAGGCCCAAATCTTCGTTGACATCTTGATATTTCCCACGAAAATTCAGCATTTCAATTCAAATGTCCTCGCCAAAGGATACTTTAATGTCATTGTTGTCTCAAATAATGAGTACTAAAACATTATTCTCTAGCTATGAAGTCGATCAAGTAAATAAAAGTAAATAAATAGTAGACAGATCTACTTCAGACGAAATTTAGGTGTACCAAATATGGCAAATAAAGTAAATCAAAATACAAACGATGTAATTTCTGACCTGCAAACCCCATGTTAAAATGACAAAAAGAGTGTTGACAAGGCATGAAGAATGTCAATACATAAGAGGTGTTGAGGCACTTGTTGGGGAAGAAATCTGCTCATTCAGAAGGCAATTTGATTGGTACATCTAATGCATTTCTCCAAATGGGATGAAAGTATTAACATCGATTTTAAGTTAAATTGAAATTAAATTATAATTTTCGACCTTGAGAACACCAAAGGAAAATCGTAGAGGAAGGTTGTGAATGCGTGTGAGTAGTGCTGTTAAGTTTATCTTATGCGTCAGGAAAATGGGCTTGATTTAAAGCTCGACAGTGGGGGCACCAAGAAGGCTGTTGATTACGTAAGCATCTCCCAACTTCTCGTGCATCATAAGAGCAAGGATTCCCATCATGGCGGCACGTCCGTTGTTGAGCTCGATGGCTCTCTTTTGGTACTTGGTCTCTTCATCGAAGGTGTCCCATCCGAAGTCAATGAATCCGTTACGGAAATCACCAACAAATTCTCCTCCAGTGATGTCTTTCATTACAAAAATTTCAAGGAAACCAATGAAGGCGAAAAGTTGGAAAAGTCCAGCTCCTGGGATCTTTCCAAGAGCATCGAATCCGGTAGGGATGGAGGCAAAGCTGGTTCCGGAGTAGTCAATATCTCCTGGAAGACGGATTCCGGCAGCAGTGGTGATGTGTCCGGCACAGGCAAGCATAGCAACACGTCCATGCTTAAGTTCAACGAAACGAAGACGGTCGAAGTTGTCTTGGTTTCCGTCGGCAACAAGTCCCAAAGGATCGTAGAATCCAAGTGGTGGTTGAGATCCAAGTTCACCCTCGAAGGCATTCAAGGAGGTGGAGGCCTTGGGCATGGCGGAGGGTGCGAAGGCGGCGGCAGAACCGGCAAGGATGGCAGAGATAGCAAGCTTCATTTTTAGTATTTTTCGTTTTTGGATCTTTGTGACAAATTGTGCGTATATTGTTTACTTTGATCGTTTATTTTGCATCCTTGATCAAATTCTTTTCACTTTTCAGTATCTATTCTACATTTGTGTACGTACAAAAAGAATCTTCAAAATTCTGTAGTTGAAACAAAAAAGATTCTATGTGGTGTCGCGTAGAAAAAATTAAGTTGAACTCGTTGAGAGTCGCGATCTTATATCGATCGGCTCTTATTTTTTATTGTCTTCAGCCGTTCAAATTCTTTGGCTCGGGAAAACTGGCCCAACACGTAGAACTGATGTTGATAGCTTTGTTATTTATTATGTTTACATCAGCTATGAGGTTCAATTGATAACTTCGTGCGTACTCAACTTCATAGTTGTTGCATGAAATTAAGTTTTAGATCCTTTTTTAAAATTATGTTCTACACAAAGATGATTGATGCCACCATCTCAAATTAAGCAAAATGAAATCGACCATGATATGAGCATAACTTGAAAATAAAAAATTCCCAAATTTATTTCTTTTGAAGATGAACCACTCGTTATCGAACCAATTGTAAATGGGTAAAAAAAGTCGTCTGGTAACTTTGGAAGCAGCGTAGGGGGTGGTGGTATTTCAACTTCTGAAGCTGATTTTGATTCAATCCATGTTACAGTCGTGAAGAACATGAAATTCTGTTTCTCGTGAGGTCTCAAAATGTGCTTTAAAGAGACTTTGTCGTCAAACTCAATCTCCACACCCATTATTTTGTTCTGTGGAGTATTCACATTTCCCACTTTTGTCCAAAGAAACTTATAATGCACTTTTGAAGGCAATCCATCACATCTACCTTCTGAGGGTATCCACCCCCGATCTTTGATCAAATAATCAGGATTGGTGATCGGAGAATCGGCATGTAGCCATTGGCCTACATCTGTTATGTCTGCATTTCCAAACACACCAACTAATTCAAATGTTGGCTCTAACCACGTGGGGATCATGATCGTTTTGGAAGATTCAGCTTTGAAGATGCTAGATAGATCTGACGTTGGTGATGATGCTCTGCACATATTTTGAATTTCTGCTCTTGTCATTTTTTTCGTGCATCCCACTATTATGTCTTCCCCAAAAGTAACAATCTAAATGGTGAAGGAGAAAATGAAATATATTAATTCTGTCTTATGACTATAAATCTATTTCGGAAACAAACCGAAATAAAACTTACCGTTCCATCCCTCTTTACTGTATCACAATCACCTCCCAAACCATTATCCATAATTGTCAAACCTTTTTTACTCAGAGTAATATGCGCCCTAGATGAATTATTATCATGTCCAGTATAATTTCCACTCAAAATAGGACTTCTTGGTAAATACCCAGGATTACCACTTCTTTTCTGAATATGAGCTGATTGTAAATTACTAATATCATTAATAATTGATGAGTGGATAAAATGCGCCGAAAATTCCTGATACATTCCTTTGGATGATACTTCGACGTCTTGCATTTTCACATGCGCAAGAATGTTAATTATGGCTCCTAACTCATCATAAAAAAATGCGTACGATAATTTTTGCAACGCATTGTTGCATCTTGATGATGCATCATTCCATTCCGTGTGTGTGACAGTTTCGTTGATCACATCTATAGTGCCTCCATCTTTGTCAACAAAGGATCTATATTTGATATCAAGAATATCCCCTTCATCATACGCTTTCGATGATTTGTATATATTCGAACCAACTGCAGTACAATTTTGAAGAAACGAGAAATTATAAAAGCAAATATTAAAACTAAGAATAGAAATTTGGTATCACCTTAATTACACCCTTACCGAAAATATTGGAAACAAGATTCTTAGAGTTAAGTGAGGTGTTGCAAAGGAGTTCGAGATCATTTTTATTCAGGAAAGCACGTAAACACTGTGATTTTTTAACATCTATCCCAAACTCTAATACATTTTCGTCATTACAAAGCAAATTGTCCCCTTTTGACGGCAATCGAAAGACTCCCTCAAAAATGCTCCGAAACAGCGTACTTCCATCTTTTTCATTACTCTCGGAATTTTTATCGTAGAACACAGGGATCAAATCTCCAATCTGAAATGAATTATGTTCTGTCAATATTTCTTCTGAAGGATCCATGTCTTGCAAGTCGTAGTTATACCTTCTAGAACCCAGTCCATATTGAGCAAATATATTAGAAGCTAAAGAATAATCCTGATTGATGAAAAAATTCCCTTTTGATGGACTATTGATTTTTGTAACACATACAAAATCACCCAATGCATCCTTTGATATTGATTGAAAATTGTTTTGGTCATCTCAATTTTGAAACATTTGGAAAGGCAAAGCGTATCACGTACTTACCTGCATTGTTTCTTCTACTTTGTTTGGAAAATTCGATCTTATATTCTCTATGGCGACTTTTGAATCAGAACACATACGAATATCTTCATCTGTTTTTCTCTCTTTCGACTCTTCGACACATTTTTCGAACCGTTTCTTTTCAATCTCAGTACAATCTCTGTCACAACAACAATTTAAATCGCAGGTTTGTGGACTTAAGTCACATGGACAATTACAATTGAATGAAGTACATTGAAAAACAGTCTTCCCGTATGTTTGACATTCACAACCTGGTGGCATTACAACTGTTGGAAGGGTATCTGAAAATGCAGTTCCATTCAGGACAGCTCTTGCCTCAGTTCCAGAAAAGACAAACAACAATAGCAATGTAGCGTGCATTTTAACATGCGACTATCTTTCTATATGAGGATCAGAGAAAAAAATCAATATTTGAACAGAGAATACTAAGTAAATAGTCCCTCTCATATAAGTTCGAATCAACTTTTGAAATTTTTTTTAAAGTAACTAATAATTTGTTTTTATAATTTAAGAGGTTTAAGATCAAGTTGTAAAGATCAGTGGCTATCCAAACTATGACGATAATAATAATAATATTAAGTAATGGTTAGGATTACGTTAAGGTTCTTTACACTATGTAGTGTATGGGATACCGTAGATTTTGTACGGTATATTGGCTCGGGGTGCGTAGATGTATGCTACTGCACTGTGGTTTTGGTTTTTTTGGTGTCGTGGTTGTAGTGTTAATTTTATTGAGCGCTTTGATGATGTGTTTTGCGCTGTGGATGGAAAAGGTATTTCCAAAAGAATTCTTTTTCCACGGCTATAAACGAAATTTTGTGAGGAATAAAAAAAACAAATCGGGTGACCCTCTTCAGATTGAGATTGCAATTTCATTCGTATGATAAACCTAATCAATCATGCTAGCCGGAATGTTTTCGTACCTACAAAAAACTTGGAATCCACGAGTAACAAATGCCTTCGTTTTATTTCCCCGAAGTTGAAATGTTTGCGCTGTGATTCCTTTGATCAGCTATGGTATATCAATGAACCTTTAGAGAGATCATGTGTAAATTCATTATATTTAAATTTTTTGTTTCTAAATGAAAATTTTAATCCATTAAATATCTTTCATGGTACGCAGGAATAATTGACATAAGAACTGTAAATATTGATAGATACTTAGAGTGATATACTTAACACTTCTAAATATGATTTTAGATATTTTGTGCGTTTTTGTGTCAATCACCACATATCAAACACCTCTAAACCATTTTACTTTTATGCCTAGAACGTTGTCATCTTGTAAATCACCGCATTATATTTTTTGGCAAAGAACGACTTATTTTGTAACTTTTGACAGCAGAAAACTTATGGATATTGCAGTTAAGATCCTATAATTTCATCAACATTAGGCAATCTTTGTGACATGGCACCAGTTACGAAAACCCCCAAAACATTCAGTCGTACAGCTGCTTCAGAGGGCTTCTTCAGAACTCGTAGTACTGTTGATGCAAATCAAACTGCACAAGTTAGTACAAGTATGACTACAGATAACGATACATCCGCGGCTACATCCAGTAACACGAATGAAAGTCCTAGAACTCATCATCCTCACGCATCAAGCCTTTCTGCTCCTCGTAGAGGAGATGGACTGAAGTCTTTCAACGCTATGCATAAAACACAGCTCTCTCCAAAACCTTCTTTTCTTATGGACCCAAACGATTCGTACACAAATGATAGCGCAGCCTCTACCCCGACCCAAACCATTCGAATGCGAAATTTTCCTCAGGGGTCTCGTCGTTCTTTTTCAGCTAGAAGTATGACTATGACTGATGCTGCATTGGCTGCGATTAAATTTGATAATCAACAGCAAGAATCAGATAGGTTGTCTACAAACAAAAAAGGAGCAAATCTGAAACAAAATGCACTTTTATGTTCTATGTGTTACAATGGTATGGATGTACTTTTTGCAACAACATCTAAAAATAAGGTGATGGCAATTTCTGCACGCACCCGAGTACCATTCCAATACCTAGATTTGCCTTTTTCCTCAGAAAACAGGGATGTTACCATTGTTTCTCTTATTGGGAATCCACTTACTGGACTCGTTTTGGTAACACTCTCAAATGGAGATATTCATACTTTTATTCCTCGTGAAGCTCCTGTTTTGGGGGAATTCCGAAGCAATCATAATGAATTTTCACATTATAGGAGTAATCATAATCCGCATAAAAACTATCACCAATCTAATCATCATATGCACAGTGCTGGCAGTAACACTGATAACAGTTACATTCCTCCTTCAGCTTTTGGTCAATTTAGGTGGTGCTCTGAACAGATTATATATTGTTTTAAATTTTTTGACGTTCCACCAAATCAAGGAAATACAAAGATTGAATTTGCCAGAAAAAAAAATAGAAAAGAAGCAGAAGGTATTGGCAACGAAGTTCAACTTGAATCGAATATTGAAGATGACATTTCTGATATAGATGATGAATCAGATGATTTGAACGAAGATGATTACAAAAGTTACGTCCATGTTTCATGCTGTAGAATGAATAAGGTTTTGGTAGCATATAGAGATCAAATGGCAGTTTTTCAAGTTAATGATGCCCCGACTCTTCATGCTGGTGCAGCTGCGCAAATTCTCTCAGAGGGAGAACTGCTTTGGATAACACATTTACACAAACAAGTATTGCATGCACAACTAAGTGGAGACGGAAATGCAATTGCTGTCGTAGTTGAAGGAGAAGGGGAAGGTGTCCCTTTTCCTTTTGGAGTAAGAACATTTCTAAGAGATAAAGAAGACGGTAGTTTTATTTTGAATAAACGGCTGCGATCAGTACGTGATACTGATATCTCAGGTACAAACCATATAAACGGAAGTTTTGATTCAGCTGATGCGCCTACAACTGAAAAAGATATAACAATGAACAGAAAGCACAAATCACCGCTAGCTGTTGGAATTGTGTACAAAGCAGGACCATTTTTAAAGCATTCACAACCGGTTACTAGAATCTCTTGGAGAGGAGGTGGATCTTCTTCACTTGTATTGGATGGTGAAGGCCTTTTAGAAGGGAACGACTTATTACTAACGCATTGCAAAGAAGACTCATCCACTAGAATTTTTTCGCAAAGTGGAATGAAGCAACTTATTCAATGGCATACACCACCGGGATCGCGTGCAGATTGGATTGCAGGTGTCAGTTCCGCAAATCTGGGGGACCTGGATTCTAGTAAGAAGGATAAGGATGCTGCAGATGAAGAGGGAATGTGGAGCAAAAAGAAAATGTCTAGGGAATCATCATCTAGTTTTCTTAGTACTTTGGAAGAAAGTGGAACTTCTTTGCCATCCTTACAAGCATTGTCTCACCATCCTAATTTGAGTTCAGGTGCTGGTGCATGGATTGCTGAATTGACTTTTCGCGGAGCCTATCCTGCTTTTAGATTATCTAGACTCAGTTACGTTCAAAAAGGGGGGGACAAATATCATGCCGCTCATTTTGAAAGTGTAGCTGCAATTCTACCGGCTGGAACTTTAATTCCAAAAGCAATACTTGAAGGAGAGGAAGAAAGCTTTTCGGTTCAGGGATTTTGGCCTGTGTGGAAACCTTGGACGAGGGGAGCTAGTGATAGTACTTTAGGAAATCATTCTCCGCCCTCAGAACTTCGAATCATTGCAAGCCATACTATCGAGGACCGTGCAACATTGCTCGAATTTCCTCTATGGGGAGATAAGGATGTTGGAGCTATGGAATTTGGTTCTCCTTTGAAATACGTTTTATTACTATCAGACCTTGCAATTGGAGAAAACCTAAACAATCGTGAATCTCAGAATGGAGCTTCTGAGCCACATTCTTTAGAATTTGAATCTTCTCGTCTCGTGGCTCAAATTGCATTGGGTGGACAATCTGTTGGTCTTACCTGGCATCGCGAAGGATCTATGTCTATTTTACCCTCCATGTCTAACAAGTACACACCGACTATATTGGCTTCTCCATCATCGAAAACAAGGCGTTCATTACCACTGCAGGCAATTCCCGAAAAGGACACTATAAGAAAGTATATTGATATAAGTGTCACACAATTGCCGATAGAACTTCCTCCCGTTCGAAATAATTATCAAGGGCACATTGTCCATCTTGGATGGTGGCCAGATGAAAACTACGGTGGACCTCCGCGCCTCTTACTTTTAAACTCAGATGGGACAATAATTTTGTTTGAAATGCCTCCACCCTGGAGTGCTCTTGAACCACCCATGCCTGTTTCTTTTGAGTCCATTGATAAGAGTGTAGTCTCACAATCCGAAATTTACGATCAACAATTTGATGATCGATCACTAGGGAGTGACACTGAATCAATATTTGAGGAACGAGAAGAATACGAAGTTAAAATAAAACCCCACCCTGACTTTGGAATTGGCTTAAGATTAGAAGCACAGGCAGAAGGTCTTCCAGCTATTGCAGGAAGTTACAAGAAGCACCCATTGACAGGTGGTAGACTACCTGCCGAAAAAATTGGAATGATCAGATTAGGTGATGAACTCTTAGCTGTAAACAATGTTAGTTTGGAAGGAGCTACTTTTGATGATATTATATCAATTGTTAGAAAAGTTGGATCCAGCTCTAAGGGTGAATTGTTGATGAGATTTCGACCTGGTAGAAATCGTGAGCGTTTGTTACTCGAGGCAATAGAGATGGATCAAAGTGATTTGATCAGTTTAGGTAGCACAGGGACTGCAGGCTCAAAACGAAGAAGTATTCTAAATTTGCAGCAAAATAATTTGCCCTCATCAGATATTGAAAAACCGGAGTGTGATGGCAGTGTTGTCACAATGATGGTAGGTGCAGAGGGTGAAAAACAACAAGAGTTCTGCCGCGTTGTTGCTATGTCTAATTGTGCGATTCCTGGTGAAGTCACTGCTTTACTATTGTTACCTTGGCATTATGGTACTGGGGCCCCAAATCTCAATTCAATTCGAGGGGCGGCATTAATCATAACCTGTAGTGGGCGATCACTCACAGCTTCAAGATTAGAAGTAACTAATGACTTAAATCCTGAAAAATCGAAACATTTTATATTAGGCTCGGTTGAGTTGATTGGGATAGAAGATACTGAAAATGTCAATATACAGAGCTTAACATACGTGAAAACAGCATCGGAAGGATGGTGCCTTGCAGCATGTGATGATTGTGGAAGAATTACCCTGGTATTCATTGATGTTGAGCAGATAGCAAACTCAAGTGAAGAACAGATTAAAAAAAATGAATCTTCTCTTCGAGCGGTGTTCAAACAGTACCAAATCAGCGACGCTTTACGAAAACCGGATAATAAGTCATCATACCTCCTTCGAGCACATTCTGTACAGCTTATGGCAACAATGCCTAAATCTGAACCTAGCTCCAATGTTACAGTTTGGCTTGCTTTGCCACGCCCTTACTTGTCATCGCCAGAAAATAGGGACTTGGGATATAAACCAATAACTGTTTCTATAAATCCTAAAGATACAATACTTGACATTCGGTGGCTGACAAGTGGCAATTTAGATGCATTTCCTTGGTTAGTTACATTCAGTCGGCGATCAGTCATAGTTCACCAACGGCCGGGAGGTGAATTGAAGTGGGTGCCGGTAGCAGAACTTACTTATCCGTCAATAATGGGTTACTCTCCACACACCAAGAGACCTCATATGCCGAAAAGCCAAGAGCAGACTCTACTTTATTCTGGACATTTAAACCCAACTGATGCGTATCCGCACATGATCTCAGCTTTACGAGAAATCATTGAATCTTGTGATGAAAGGCGACATGTACGATCCGATTGGCATCCAGACTCTATTCTTGCCTCCATTTGCACTGAAACCAAAGGGACGAATATTGCTTTGAAAAAACATGTCAAAGGACTCTTCAAGTGGCTCTCTCAGTGGATGTCTCCTGATTCGGCTTCCCGTCCACAATGGAATGCTTATTTCAATTTGGAAATTGCTCCACTAAGGGTCGTGCAAGATGATTCTGCCGCAAATGATGTATTAGAAGAAGAGTATGAGCAGGAGGAAGAGAAGATAGAAACTGCGGCTAGCCTGTTCTCAAAAATGACGACAGGTGGGCCTAAAGCTAAAAATGAGCAATCATCATTACCAACGGAAGCAGAATTGTTAATATTTGAGCTGCAAGCTTCATTGCGTGCACACCAAAAAGTGCTGGAAAAGAAAAGGATGTCTGACGATTCCGCGAAAGCCCATAGAAGCAAAGAATTCATTCTAGCTATGTCTCAGCTGAATACTGAAGACAGTCAGCAAGAATCTGGAGAAATACCAGCTCCATTAAAGAATCTCAATGAAGATGAAGTTTTATTTCTATGGGCTATGGGAGATATCATTACGAATCCTCCCAAAATTACTAAGTTAGACACGTCATCGCAACTTACCATGTTCTCGTTAACGCTATTGAGAACATTGGAAAAATTCCATGAAAGCGGGGAGGACGGAGAAACGCAAATTGAAAATTTTAATAGAAAGAAAGAATCTTTTGCTGCTTCTTCAGAGAGTGGATTGGCACAGCCCCCAGGAATTGCTTCTGGGGCATGTCTCTCAGCACTTCTATCGAATACACAAATTGAACTCTTATCTTCATGTCATGTTTCGAATATGAAAATGGACTGGCCAACTGCACGAGCTATTCGGCTTCCATTTTGGTTGAGAGATGATACACAACTGGTATCGATTGCAGAGGAGATTGGACAACAAACATTTAAAAGTACAAAAGAAGTAATGGAATGTGCTCTTTTCTATGTTGCTATGGGCAAAAATTTGAAGCTACAAACAATGGCACGTGCTGATCGCACTAATTCAGGCCAGAAATTATTCAAATTTTTGAGCAATTTTGACTTTTCTTCTGAGAGAGGGCGGAAAGCCGCGGAAAAAAATGCATATAGCCTCTTGAGAAAGCGACAATATGGTGTGGCGGCTGCATTCTTTCTTCTACCAAAACCTCCAATGCTAACAACTGCACTGGAAGTAATAGTGACCCAAATGGAGGATTTAACACTTGGTTTCTTCATTGCAAGATTGGTCGAATATTCCAGAAAAAATGATGGAGCAAGTAATTTAGGTGGACTTTCACTGAACGGTGGAATGCTGAACGGTTTTGGAAACCAAGGGGGTTTCATGGGAAATGCAAAAAAAGAGGAAACCCCGTTTCATAAATGGACTCCTTCTTTGGGATCAGGAGCAAAAACCATGTTAGAAAATCGAGGTCTCCCAATCACCAAAGATGACCCATGCTTTGAGGCTGTTTTACTTTGCTGGTTAAACAAACCATTCGAAGCAGCAAAATATTTGGCTGGAAACACGAAAACGCCCAAAGACAACGAGGAATGCAATTTCGATTTAATAGTCCCTCCGTCATTTTCAGTTAAAAATACAGAAGAAATTTTTGTCCCATGCCTTTCCCCTCCACTTACTCCCGCAACAAAATCAAGTGAACGAGTAATCATCAAATCTAACTTACTCATTAGCTTTTGCTCCGCCCCATTTTTATTGAAAAGATTTAATACAGATAAAAGGTTACTATGGTCTTCTACGTTGCATGTTGCAAGAGCTCTAAGTAGACGAGGAGTTGAATTATCAAGCGTCCAAATGCTGTTGCAATACACAGATTCCTCTGACTATGAAGAAAAAAAGGATTTGTCGAGGAACGATGCCACAAAAGTGCCTCAATTATCCACCTCAAATACAAAATCAATCTTTGACTCATTCGATCCTCCTCCTCGCCCAAAACCTACAGTTGATCATATGCAATCTTCCATTTTTGACTCTTTCGATGCTCCTCCTAGGACCAAACCTATGACGGATCCTATGCAATCATCCATATTCGATTCCTTTGATGCCCCTCCACGTCCAAAACCTGTATCAGATCCTATTCAGTCATCTATATTTGACTCTTTCGATGCACCTCCGCGTCCAAAACCTGTATCAGACCCCATGCAATCATCCATTTTCGATTCATTTGATGCACCGCCTCCCACAGAAACGAAAAAGCCAACACAAAAAGAAGGAGCATCTTCAATATTCGATTCCTTTGAAACCGCCCCTCAGAGGCCACAGCCGAAATCAAACAGCGCATCACAAAATGGTCAAATGACGTCTTCTATATTTGATTCATACACGGCACCTATTTCAAATAAAAAAGAAAATCTAATATTAAATCCAAAGGAAAGTTCCAAAACCAACGACATATGTAGTAACCAAAAATCCGAAGAGAATTTGTTGCCTTTACCGCCACTTTGGAACGAATGGCGAGAGTACAACATGGCAAAATCTGTTGCTCGTCGTCTAATACGTGAAATGGCACGTGTGGTTTCTAAATTTCACGGCGAGGCAACAATTACTCCAATGAATTATGTGAGAAAAAATCGTTTTCCCCTTGCACCTGCTTTCGCCACGGAAGTTTTTCAGAATCACTGCGAGGGCGATCTACTCTTAAACAGTGTTCAAGAATGCCTTGATCATTTGTGTGACAAATGCCAACTTGAAGCTGATGCGGTCGTGGAGCAGGCACTATTACTTCTAGGATGTCCAGGTCTCCCACGTCGAATAGTTTTCGCTGTATTGTTGCACAGACTAATGAATCGAGCAGACTTGGCTGAAGATATTATAAGAGACGCAGCACAGAGCCAAATGCGAAGTTGCGAGGTTTTTGCATTTTCAAATGATAATCTCGTCCATGAACGTAAAACCGTATTTCATAATTCAAGCCTATTTGTGCGTAGGAAAGCTGCAAGAATTAGCTGGCAGCTTGAGCTCTGTCTGTGGTTGTACAGAGGGGGAGTTTTACCCTTATCTGGTATCGCAGTGAAAGAAACTGTCATTGCTGTTCGAATAGGATTCCTCATTGCAAGTTGGGGAAGATGTCATGACACTCTTGAATCACTGATAAAGTGCACCCCAGATTGTGCACACGATCCAGAGCAAGGCAGACAGCTGTGGACTAGTATGAAAATGATGAATTGCGATAGCGAAACTAACCAAAAGAATAATACAAAAGGAAGTGGTGGTTGGGAATTCCTCGTTGACTGTAGGCGTGATGAAGCAACTAATCTGCTTCGTGACAGACGACCTGGTAGTTTTTTGCTCCGACCTCATCCTGAAGATCATGGCGTTTTTACACTCAGCTTTAAAACAAATTTATTACCTTCAATTGAAAAAGAAACCTCAAATGACACATCTACAAATAGCACTAGTAGTAATTCTCGACCTGTGTCCGCAGATGATGTAGTCCAACACGCAATAGTTCGCTTATCTGATTCTGGTTTCCGATGTGGATCATTTGGTCCATTTCCTTCTCTGATAAAACTTTTAGAAGAAGTTTCATCATCTTTGCCATTCAAACTTTTATTTGATGAGCCTCCTGCACAAGGAATTATAAAGGACCAGGGTGACCAACCCTCTCCAAATGCTTTCCTTCTCAGAAAGCTTGCTCTGAATGCAACTGCAGAACATTCGTTAGTCAAACAATTCATTTCAGATGAACCCGAGAATGACTATGATTTTAACGTTCTTGAAGAAATTGATGTAGACAGTACCGAATTTAGATTACGGAAGCAATTTGGATTATTCACACAGGTTCTTATATTATCAGAAATTCGTAAGCAACTTAGTGCGTTGGCAATTGCAGACTTTGAAGAGCCACCAGTTGCTGAGTCAAGTTGGCACTATGAAAATGAGCATGGTCAACCCTTTGCAAATGCTGCATTAAATGAGTCTCTTCTTGACAATCCTTCGAAAGATGAGTACGATTATATAGAGGAGGACATGCACGGAGTTGCTTCTAGAATGCTCCGTCCTTTCTTACAATGGTGCCAAACTATGGAAGCATTATTAGTTCCAGAATTAGCACCGTGCCAAGATGAATATGTAGAAACAATTCCTACAAAACCAATTGATGTTGATGTTAGTGACATGGCTATCAATGCAAGTGATACGGCCATTGAAGCTGCGTATCCAGGCAGCACACCAGATGGTGGGGATGCTATGATTCGAAGTATGATTCAACCAGGTTCGGGTGTGGCATTTCGTACATTGAGGGTTGGAGAAGGAATCAACAGTGCTGTTATTGTTCTTTTTAGTAAAAGCGAAGCAATATCATGGCTGGCGACCAAGGAATTATTGTCAGAGAATAATGCTGAAGAGCGACTTAGGATGATGGAAAAAGCTCAAGTTATCGAGGAGATCAATATTGAACAACTCATGGCTTCTAACCAAGGGAAGCACTTTACTTTAGGAGCATCCGCTAATTCTCAAGAAATGACAAACGAGGTTTGCTACCGATTTATTGACCCATGGGAGGTTGAAATACTTGAAAGTAGAGAAGATGAGGGAAAAGGAGCTTCATTAGGACGCGAACGTTTGCTTCCATTTAATATTGGCAGCGTGGCAAGTTGTTGCGAGCAAATCCAACGAGACCTAGGAGGTGTTCAACTTCTTAGTCTTTGGAGTTCGACCATGGGAGGAATTTTTTTAACTAAGGCGATTGCGTCAATGCATCCACCGAGGGAAAGAGATTCTGGTTCTGATTTGACATCACAAAATGGTAATATTATCGAGCCATCTTCCTATCTTCTCAGTCTTGAAAAACGTCTTTACCGTAACGCAATGTTTAGACGACTTCGCGTTCCGCAAAGATTTGTATCTTTAGTTCAGGTTGAATTATTGGACTTGAAAAACTTGACAGCACCAGGAGGATCTCCACCTCTAAATGCTTTCGCACTCTTAAAATTGAAGCGTGACGGATCGACATCACCTTTGACTTTGAAAGCGAGACCTTTGGATAGTGCTTGCACCCGACCAAAACGCATCTCTAGGAGTTCGGGTCCAAATGCTCCCGCTTCATGGGGAACGCTTGTTCGTTTTCGTTTTGCGTTGCCAGAGAATGTTGATTTTAATTGCAAAAATAATGATCCCAATACAGAATCGCTTTTTAAAGGACCACCATCAGTCTTACAACTAACAGTTTACGAAAAGAAATTCATGAGTGATCTTCTCCTTGGTGACGCTAACGTCAAGTTGGACGCTCTGAAAAGTGGTGGGCAGCTAGAGGAGTGGGTCCCGCTTCGTTCGAACAAAGATGGAATAAATTGGTAGGTCATAATAATTTTGTATATTGTAATTTAATTGACACATTCCTCATGACACCATGATTACTTAATTCTGGAACAGGTTTGCACGCATTCGCATCACTTTGAGATTTGAACTTATGTGTTTAGATTCAGGAGAACATGCATCTAATGAAGAATCAGATTTTGAAATGGAAACAAGTGAAAATTGCCCCAGCGTTGGCTTGAGCAGGATAAAGCAGCTTAGTCGAGAGGGTGGGGCTCATGAAGTTTTCAAACCGATGAAAAAAAGTGTGAGCACTCCCGATTTTAAGTATTACTTCACTTCGTTTTAAGCATTGTAAGCTACCACACTACATGACATTTTTTACTGTTTTAGTGAATCATGTTCATATTGTCATTTGAAAAAAGACGAAATTTAAGTGACATTAACATAAAAATAAAATTTTGTTTTCTGAAGAGTCTATACTTCTTTATCTACGATGTCTTCATAAAATTGTTACATAAAACAAGCTTCCAATTATCAAAAGATATCTTTAACGTCCTCGTCTTCCACTCTTTCTTCCCTGGGATTTGCTTCTTCCTCCTCTCCCTTTTTTAGACAAAGAAGAAATAAGCGATTTATCAACAATGGGTACCGCGTCAAGATAATAGCCAATACCTTTCTTTCCCATTTGAAACACGAACCCTTTCTTAGCTCCTTTAAATTTCTTAGAAGCCATGAAATCCTTTTTGGTTTTCGTTTCTTCATCTTTAGTTGCTAGCTTCTCACTTTTCTTTTCTTTCTTTGAGGATTTTTTCTCCGGCTTTTGTTCTTCTCCTAAATTGGAATTAGATCTCTTCTTTTTTGTTTTAGCTGGTGTTTGCTTCTTTTCCTTTTTAACCATAGAGGGAATTTCGTCCTGTGCTTCCTCTTTCTCAGCCTTTTTTTGTTTCATAAGTGCCTGTAATAATGGACTTTTCATGGCTTCCTTCTTTTGCCTCTTTTCTTCCATTTTTTGGCGTTTCTTCTCGGCTAGACTTTCTTTTTCTTCTGCCGCTTGCTCTTCTTCTGTCTTAGATCTTTTTTTGGTGTTTTGTGTTGAGGAATCATCTTCTTTTACAAGCTTGGAAGCTTCAACTAGTTCCTCGGGAGTTATGTTGTAGAAAGGAAGAGAAACGCTTTCACTTGTTTTGATGGAGATCTTTGTAATGTTTTTCCATTTATTTGGTAGTTTTGCTGCAGCTTCTTTGGCAACATTCTCGCAATTTTCGACTAGATAATTGAGAGGCATAGCAGTATTACCAGCTCTATAATAATACAAATATTTTAAAATGCAAACTCATCAGAATCACAATTTTCGAAAGGGTGACATTATTCATTCATCAAGTCAAGGTTAACAAGGCAAATCTCACCTTATACATAGACATCTTCCAGATGGTATAAACATATATGTAGCCTTCAGGCAATTTCTTACTGCAAAAGGTAACGCTTCTTTTCTTGTTAACTTGATTGGAATGGGCTGTTTTTTAGTTTCAAAGAACTTCTTACCCAAGGCCTTTCCCAGCATTGGGAGAATACGATCATCTGCCATGAATATATCGTATTTCGATGCCAATTCTCGTTTTTGATCGTGCCGTCCAAACTTTTTTCGCAAACTAGCCAAACCCAACACTTTTTTTACACAACCAAGTTCAGCTGGAAATTTTTGCACCATTTCTTGCACCCAAGGTTTGCTTTGTTCTTTCACAATCATACATACATCGATAGTTTCAAGATGATCGTCGAGATCATCGGCATTTTCGCCATTTTTATAATCAACTTGATGGAGAGGATGGGGAATGGAAATCCGAATAGGTTTTGCAGAGGCATTACCTGGAACTCTTAGAAGTCCAATCTCAACGTTAACATTGGAATCATTTCCGAGGAGGTTTGTTTCATCTGCCTGGGCATTATGGTGTTTTATGAGTGCTTGAACTGCCCTTGTGAGGAGAGGTGTATTAATATCACCAAATTTGATTCCTTTCACTGTCATTTTTATATTGATGAACTATGAGCTTGCAAGTTTGTGATGATGTATACAAAAAGTAGCAGTGCTGAAAAAGAACTTTTTGTTCTTTTGTGAGAAAACAAAATTTATTTCGTAGCAAAGGAAATGATTGGCCTTGGAGTATCTCGCCTCAAACTTGATGAGATGGATCAATTTCAGCTAATTCATTCGTATGATTTACTCGTATTCATATTTTCGTCATACATCCTAAACGAAAAAATCGATTAGAGTGCTTCTACAGAAGGCATCCTCGTACAACATTTTCATATAGCCTTCACGTACGTTATTTGCCCACGCCATCCAAAATGAATTAAAAAATACTTTAATTGTTTAATTTTTTGGAAATATATTTTGTTGTCTCCTCCAACCCTGTACTTTTGATACAGCAGAATGATTTTCATTAGAAATGTTCAGAGAGAATGCTCACTGCTGCTGTTGATGATGTAATCATAGAAAGGTGCGGCAATTATCGGATCAGAGCGTTACTTATTCTTGGAAGTCGATTAGTTCCAACATGTATCTGGCGATTAGTAGCTAAATTATATAGGTCTTATGTTTCATGTGGTAATTTTCATTTAAATGTTTAAGTTCCGACTTTTATGACAAGTATGTATTTATTTCATGTGTATACGTTCCATGGCAGTAGAATTCAATGAAGGCGTATTGTTAATTCGCCCTGAAAAACACTGATGCCGATATTTTTATAAAAATTGAGATGAAATTTCATGCACCGAAGCTTGATTTTTCCTAAATAAAATTAGATCGTGGCTAATTACTTAGATTCCAATGCAGATGATTTGTATTTATTTCCAATACTTTTCGTTCTACTTATAGGTGCATATGTGTTTATTTCTGTAAGTATCCAAATCAAAATCTTGTGTCTGGCGAAATATTCGTCAACACATCTCTATTTATTCATAATCTTTTGTCAAAGATGGCACACGCACCAGAGAGATTCATTCCACCCCGACAAAAGCTTGACCAGCTTAGTGTTGTCAAAGACTATGCAGCAGTTCCTCGTCTAGAATACAGGTAAGGATATTGTGATAGTCATTCAAGAAAAACATTTGCCATGGAAATCGTGTAGACTCTGCTATTGAGAAAACAACCAGGGGAGGATATTTTACTCTTGATGCACTGAGGAGGACCATGGACATTGCTACCAGGAATTGAAAAAACCCTCATGGACCTCCAAAAAAGAGTTAATCTTCGAAGAGCTATCAGCATATGGTTCAGATGATGATTCATGCCTCTCTCTACGACAGCATTGGGGAATTTGCGCGATGTTTAACCGTAAAGTCATTTTGGTGAATTTTCATTTTCCAGAAGTTTTGCAAAAAATCTACGTATGAAATATCATATCGAATTCCAATGTTCTCATCTTTGATGCACCCAAATTCTGATCATCATATCCACTTTTGCAAATTCGATACACTCAAAAATTGACTTTTTTCTATTTTTATACCTTTTCCTGTTTATAAAAATACAGAACAATTGCGGGTGTTAATGGACCTCTTGTAATTTTGGACAATGTAAAGCTTCCAAAATTTGCTGAGATTGTAAACTTGACTCTTGGAGATGGAACTACTCGTTCAGGACAAGTTCTTGAGGTAGCAGGAGACCGTGCTGTGGTACAAGTGTTTGAAGGAACAGCTGGTATTGATAACCGTAAAACAAAATGCGAATTTACAGGAGATGTTTTGAAAATGGGAGTTTCTGAAGAGATGCTTGGTCGGTCTTTTAATGGTTCTGGAAAAGTGATTGACAATGCACCCCCAGTACTTGCTGAAGCTTATCTCGATATTAACGGACAACCCATTAATCCTTCTTCTCGTGATTACCCCAAAGCTATGATTCAAACTGGTATCTCTGCTATTGATGTCATGAATTCTATTGCCCGTGGACAAAAAATTCCTATTTTCTCTGCTGCTGGTTTGCCCCACAATGAAGTGGCTGCCCAAATTGCTCGTCAAGCATCTCTTGTGAAGCTTAAGGATACTTTGGATTCACACGAGGAGAACTTCGCTATTGTTTTCGGAGCTATGGGAGTGAATATGGAAACAGCTCGTTTCTTCCGTTCTGACTTCGAAGAAAGTGGTGCTATGCAACGTACAGCGCTTTTCCTGAATCTCGCCAATGATCCCACCATTGAACGTATTATTACACCTCGTCTAGCACTTACAACTGCCGAATATCTCGCCTACGAACGCGACTTGCACGTGCTTGTTATTTTGACTGATATGTCTTCTTATGCTGATGCCCTTCGTGAGGTTTCTGCTGCTCGTGAGGAGGTTCCCGGACGTCGTGGTTACCCCGGTTATATGTACACTGATCTTTCAACAATCTATGAACGTGCTGGACGTGTTGTTGGTCGTAATGGGTCCATTACTCAGCTTCCTATTCTTACAATGCCTAACGATGATATTACACATCCTATTCCTGATCTTACAGGATACATTACCGAAGGACAGATCTACCTTGATAGGCAACTCCACACAAAGGGAATCTTCCCTCCTATCAATGTATTGCCTTCCTTGTCTCGTCTGATGAAATCTGCAATCGGTGAAGGTATGACACGTAATGATCACGGATCCGTTTCTAACCAACTCTACGCCTCTTATGCTATGGGTAAGGATGTTATGGCTATGAAGGCCGTTGTTGGAGAAGAAGCTCTTTCTATGGAAGATCATCTATACCTCAGCTTCCTTGAGAGGTTCGAGGGCAAGTTTGTATCACAAGGACCATACCAAGCCCGTACTATCTTTGAGTCTCTTGATCTTGCATGGAGTATCCTTCGTGCATTCCCTAAGGAACTTCTCAAGAAGATTCCAAAGAAGACTTTGGATCAATATTATGCTCGTCGGCGCGAGGCTAGAGAAGACATGAACAAGGCAGACGGATCAAATTAAAGAGATTATTGTCTCGTCCACTTTATATTTCTGAGCATGTTGTTTCTACACTAATACCTTGCAAAGATTTTTAATTTTTGGCTAGATTTTCCATGAAGTATTTTTGGAGTTTTGCTTCTTTCCTGTTTTATCTTTAATCTAATGGCCTAAACCTACAGCATTAGTGTTTGTGGTTGTTATGTTCTTTTTATGAATCATTATGAGAATAATCATTATCACATTCCAAAGCGTAATTAAACGAAAACAGTCTATAAACCAAGTAATAGTAGCGTTCACTTCATAGCATTTTATGAATTGTTACCCTGGAATCAACATGTACAAGATGATCCATCGTTGAATTGCAAATTTTCTTTAGTTCATTCAATCGACCCTCCATCACCGTCTGTGCCTTCTTAAATTCCTTATTATCAAATTCAGTGAGGCTCGTCTGTTGGACGGATTGTGCATGGCAAAAAATAAAGTCTAATAATTCCTGCCTAGCATCTTTGGCATTAATTGCGATTGTACTCTTTATAGGTAAATGCTCAATATATTTTTTTTGTCCGCAACGATTCTTGTCGGCATTCCCACTCTTTTTCATTTCTTTTTTATTTTCCAAGGACTCTTTCTGACATTCTGTATCAACATGACTATATTGTATTGCACTCAAACTTTGTAATACATGCGATGACGACTGTTCCTGTAAAGAAACGTGCATTCTAGTTAATTTTAGCAATGGAGATTCCATCAGATCTGGTGCTTCCTTCAAATTCTTGTTATCAAATTCAGAAAAGAACGTACTTTGGCTCGGTTGCCTATGATGAGATATAAAATCCGATAAATCCTTTAGAGCATCGATATCTTTGACTGAAATTGTTTGCTTTATAGGTAAATGCACAATCTTTTCATGATCGTGTTGCATATTAGTGTCATTTTCAGAGGTTTTGAAAGTTTTATCAGACTCCTTTCCCTGGTTAAAAAGGCCGCCCCCGCTCTGGATATCCGGTACAGTTTGGGCAATAGAATTATTGCTCATTTTATCTTCATCGGCATGATTATAAATCTCTTCTTTTATCACATCTTCCTTCACAATAAGTGCTTCAGGTATGCTTTCATCGTTCTCCGATTCATCAATCACCGTTTCATCGTCCTCGAGAATAAATGCTTCCAGAATACTTTGACTATTCTCTGATTCATCATCCACCGTCTCTTCATCTTCAGGAAAACAATTCGGCGCATTTTCGTTCATTTCGTTAAAGAAATCCAGCTTTTCAAGTGCTTCAAATCGTCCTTGTTTTATGGTATTGTTTCTATACAATATCACCTGCCTCTTCATCCAAATTAGAAGCTTCTGATCAAGATCAACTTCGGATGGTCTTATATGACCATACTTTTCTTTGAATTCTTCTAGCTGATGATAATATCCATGCCATATCATTTCACAATCTTCCTTATAAATAACAAGTCCATTCCATTGAAAATTAAGTTTTTCTAGGGCTGCAATTCGACTTGGAGTCAGCAGATTTTTTCTCTTATTATTATGTTGCATTCTTTGATTGTGTACCCATCTACCAAGGATTTTATCAGATCTACTGACATTTGTGTGTCCATATTTTTGATGATATCCAACGAGTTTTTTGTACTTGTCTTGCCAAGCCTTTTCATAAATTTCTAGCTTGGTCAATTTTGTTTTAGTATTCTTTTTCTTCTCTTGTTCTTTGGATCGAGTCCAATCAAAATTAATCGCTTCAAGGGCATTTATACGGTATGGTGTTAGATAACATTTTAGTATTTTATGATACTGCATGCGTTGTCTGTATATCCATCCTTCCAATGCCCTATTCAACGATTGTGGGACATTGAAGTGCCCATTTTCCTTATGAAATTCCAAAAGTTCATCGTAGTTTTTTTGCCACTTTTCATCAGACAATTCTGTGCGACTCAGCCTTTTCTTTACTTTCAAGGGTTCATCTATATCTCTATCTGCGTCGTTTACTTTTCTTTTTCCTTCTTTTGATTGGACATCTTTTACTCCACTCATAGATCTTGTTCTTTCAGTTGACTTATCCCCCCTTACTCGGGTTCTACTGCGTATTTTCATTCTACAGATTTGTTGATTTTCTTTTACTTGTACTTTGGATCGAGCCCAATCAAAATTAATCGCTTCAAGGGCATTTATACGGTATGGTGTTAGATAACATTTTAGTATTTTATGATACTGCATACGTTGTCTGTACATCCATCCTTCCAATGCCCTATTCGACGATTGTGGGACATTGAAGTGCCCATTTTCCTTATGAAATTCCAAAAGTTCATCGTATTTTTCTTGCCACCTTTCATCTAATAATTCTGTGCGACTTAGTTTTTTCTTTACTTTCAAGGGTTCATCTATATCTCTATCTGCGTCGTTTACTTTTCTTTTTCCTTCTTTTGATTGGACATCTTTTACTCCACTCATAGATCTTGTTCTTCTAGTTGACTTATCCCCCCTTACTCGGGTTCTACTGCGTATTTTCATTCTATAAATTTGTTGATTTCTTTACTGAGTTCATAACACTAAATATTTCATCCAGCAATGCATTCATCTGCGGATAATCGAAACATTCCTCCCCCCCCCAAGGACAACTGATTTACCCTATTTCCTTATCTGCGCCGTAGGCGCATTCTATTTCTCGTCTGATTTATTTCGTATGTAGGATTATTTGTAAGTAGAAGTTAGTATTGTTTTCGGTACCCATGCTATTTATTTTCGATTCGTGACGGTTAGGTC
>Ga0209092_10000477_pt1 | contig 39143 bp, 19 predicted proteins | sample FraStrMetagenome_FD_187446 | JGI IMG/M metagenome (GOLD analysis project Ga0209092, IMG submission 187446) | Marine eukaryotic phytoplankton communities from Arctic Ocean - Fram Strait ARC3M Metagenome (SPAdes) (version 2) | ecosystem: Environmental > Aquatic > Marine > Oceanic | place: Fram...
GGCGGCTTTTAATCATTTGGGGAGACGCAAAAAGTATCACAAAGCCCGGGGCTGATGGCGCTTTCCACGAAAACCCTTCGGGGCCGAGTAAGGGGAGGTTTAAAGTCGTTCTAGCCTCTTCGGGGGGTCCCGGCGCCGCGTCTTACTGGGGGAAACTCTTGTGCTACCATCGTGTAATTGGCTTGGTGGACCCCAGTTAACAAAATATACCGCAGAAACAAACAAACAAACAAACAAACGTACGTACAATACCAATAAATAAATATCTCATTTTAGATTTTGGGTATCATATTGCTTAGAGATCAAAGCAAGACTTTGAAGTGAAGATCGTACTGATATTTACTTAGGGGTCTGCTAAAACAATTATCATACATAAAATTTACATATCCTTTCTGTGTTCTTATGTATTTTTATATTTGTGGTTCAGGTTCAGAGTTCAATATTCGATCAATTTTATTGCAAGCATGAATAAGCTAACAGCAGTAGGATACCATACAGGATTGGACATCTCAATTTTGCTTAAACAACTTCGTAATTATCCAGAAGTTTGGCAACTTTTCATCATAAAAAAGAGTCAACCATGATTAAGATTTCCACATTGTTCTTAAGTTTTGTAGCCGGAACCTCAGCATTAGAACTCCTTGATGAGACTTGGGATGAAGCTGTAAAAGGAAAAAGTGTATTTGTTGCTTTTAAGCATACCAAATGCGAGCATTGCTTAGAGTTGCAGCCAGAATGGGAAAAGTTGTACGAAGATTTTGAAAATCATGCAGACGGTGTGGTTGCGGAAGTTCTTTGTATGCAGGATGTCAAAAAAGGGACTGAACTTTGTCCTCGATACAAAATTGGGGATCTTCCCGATATTAGATATGGAGATCCCACCTTTCTCCAGAAATATACAGGCCCAAAAGATTATGAATCTCTCAAAGCTTTCGCTCAAGCAAATCTAAAACCATCGTGTGGATTAGATTCCCTAGAATATTGTGACGAGGAGACAAAGGATTTTTTCGAAAAACATCTTGCAATGGATTTCAAGGATCTTGAGAAATCTATGGAGGCGCAAGAGGAAAAAAAAGGAGAAATCATGGACTGGTTCATCGAGCATTACAGGAGACTATATGGAGTAGGCAATGATCTTTTAAACACAAAGAACAATCAACAAACTCTTGCAAAAATGAATATGAAATTCCTGAAGCAGATTAAAGCTTTCAAATTGGAAAAAGAAGAAGAAGCACACGATGAATTGTAATAATAAAAACAGTGTCACTATTTGTAAAATCGTTAATATAAATAATATTTCTAATTATCTCCTGCACTTCCTTCGGGACATATTGGCTTTTAAGAGTAAGAGGAATGTTCGGAGACAGTATCCTATTACTTTGCTTTAAAATTTTATGGCTTCTATTTTCTTCATTTATCCTTCATAAAGATGACAATCATGTTTAAAACTTTATTTGAATGAAGTAGAATTGATAGCATTTGTCAAAAATATTTTTGAAAAGCTTAGATCAGTTTTAGGAAACAAAACAATGGAAGAAACACATGTTTAAATATTGAGTATCACCACAAAAACACCTTCATTTTGGGGAGCTCAATGCATAATTTTCAGAGGAGAAATTTCTTTACAGAAACCAATGTAGCCAAAAGTTATGTTTTTTTCACTTTATCCATTGTTGTTGTATATGATATTAATTAGTTTTTTGTTTTTTTATTTGTGCTTTAACCTCAATATCAGAATTTCAACTCAAACATCCCGCTTATGTAATAGAAAGAGCATATCTGAGCATATACTAATATTCATAAATGAATCTTTGCGTTACAATATACATTTTCAAACAGAAGGTACTTACGCATTCGAATATTTCTACATTTTTTCTGGAGAAACCTCTCGGAGAAATTTTACAAATAAAAAGTATGTGTTTCTTCACAATATTTATCTCTGCAACCTCGGACAATGAATCGTTGGTTCCGCCTTGGACAAAGTGATTGATCGGCAATTAACAACTAAACCTGTTAACTGTATGGATTATTTTAAAATTATGATTCTATTGGTTACGAATCATTTCTGAATATTTCCACGTACTATCTCCGCGTACGTTAATTTTGGTTTGATATCTTTCACACATGTAACTTTATCTTTTGTAGTCTTTCCTTCAACACGCTCCTCATGAGGGAAAGGTGCCAGACCCATTATAGCATCCCTCATTTTTCGGAATAACTTTCCTTGTAATGGTTTAGTAAAAAAATCCGCTATCATTATGTCTGTCCTGCAATGTTCGATTGATATATTTTCCCTTTCACACACATCCTTGATGAAGAAATATCTTATATTGATATGCCTTGATTTTTCCCCACAAGATTTCCTTCCATTCCTCTCTAACTTTATTGCGCTTTCATTATCCTGATAATATATGTTCTCCCTTATTCGATATCCTTGTTCTTCCATGAATCTCTTTGTCCAAATTGTCCAAGGTAAGAAATCGCTGGCCCCTACTACTTCAGTCTCTGTCGAACTCTTCGTATTTATCTTTTGTTTTGATGACCTGTTATTTACTACACCAGTCCCTAATGATATTATACCACCTGTATGACCTCTCATGTCGGTATGGGTAGCGTATGATGCATCCACCCATGTTTTCATCACGTCAAGGCTGTCCGCGCCAATTATTCTGACCATGTCCACGGTTCCTTTAAGGTATTTGATTAAACGTTCCAGCTTTTCCCAGTCCTCTTCCGTACTTCTTGACACCCTAGTGCACATAAACGATATAACCAAGTCAATATCCAATCTCGCTCTTTTGGATACGTAAAGGAGCTTAGATACTATATGGTGGAACATATCTGCCTTTTCTTCACTTAGCCTGACACTTTCCTTATCAACTGTAAATAATTCATGTTTACCCGGTGTGTTAGCCTTCCCTTTCACTTCCCCTGACATCATTTCAAAACTCTTTATACATTCAGTAATGTAATCTGGCATTGTTATTTGCACCTTAGTGTCTCCTAGATGTTTAAATTTCATTCCTACAAAAGTGTGTTTGTTCCCTCGGACCACAGACATTTTTCCAAATCTTTGCTCTATCTGATCTATCACCCAACTTACAACTTTCGGATCCACGTGGCTGATTTTTGTATCGTCCACGTACCAACATATAGTACATTGCTTGCCATCTATAATTTTATTAGCTACGCATGGGTCGTATTTATTTATCTCAAAACCAATATCTTTGAGACACGTCACGAATGTTTCATACCATAATAACGCCGACTGTAGACATCCGTATAGCGCCTTCGCTAACCTTAAGTATAAAACCTTTTTTCCATTTTCGTATGTAATGAATTTCTCATATTCTTCATTACTGGCACACAATAACTCAACTGACTCTTCCCTTAACTTCACTAAAACCAAATCCGGCATGTTTGCATATAGGTATGCTCCGGTCACGTCCGCCGTTGCAGTGTCTCTTCCTTCGAATGCGTCAATCATTAATGTGAGTATTAAACTCTCTAATTGCGCCGTTGGTGAACTGATTGTTTCTTTCCTGATATATCTGCGTTGTTTCTTCCCGTTAGCACACGCGCGCGCCTTCACTTTACCACATCTTTTCAATTTTATTAAGGTGAATAACTCTAACGCTTCCTTTTTCTGTTTGATCGTTAAATCCTTACTATACACTCCTTCAAATACCCCTTTCATATCCAATTGCGCATACTCTTTAATGACTGCTTCCACTGCCTTTTGCCCGAACATCTTCAAACCCTGCTTCATATTCATCTGGTCAAACTCCGATGAGTTCTGCATTTGAGTCATGACTATACCAACAATCTTTCTGAAGGTATCTGAAATTTTGACTTTATATTTCTTTTTTAATTTCCTCTTAACCTTTTTATACATGTGTAATAGCTGTCTCCTGTCCCCGCTTCGATGCATAACTCTATAATCCGGCCTGTTTTTCTTTCTCAGCGTCATTCTTGTAAGGTTAGTATTTTCTTCATCGGCTGTTTCCGTGTTTTCCCGGTGATCACCATCACGTTGATCTTCGGTTGATGTAAGTCCCGACACTTGTAACTCGTGTGTGTCTTCACTGTTGATATCGACTTCCTCAACATTTTTCTGTGACTCTACCCTGTTTTCTTCTTGTGATATATTATTTATATATAGGTTATCATCTGGCTGAAGATTTCCTGGTGTTGATAATCGATTGTTATCGTTATTATCGACTGTCATCTCAAATTGATCACCGACTGTTTCGTTTACAGGTTCTTCGCCGCTTTCCTCTGCTACAGTTCCTGCCTCTATCTCTGTTCTTCCCTCTTGGGTTGCCTCTGGGTCATTGATTGTGGTATCTATTGGCTCTATTCCCGAAGTATCGTCATTTCCTTCTTCGATCCGTGGTTCTTCCGTTGGGTTTTCGATCACTTCCCTATCTGGAGTTGCTACTATATCTGTGAGTAGATTTTTGTTTTGATATGTGTTTGTAGTTTCGATAACAAAACTGTCCTTAATCTTATGTTGTTTTTGTTTTGTTGCAATTTCTTCCACCCTTTGTATCACGTCTTGACTCACTGGCTGAATGTCCCACGAATATCGATGTATTACGTATCCTGTTGTTAGTGACATGAAGTACCATCCTCCACTGTGGTTATTGGATGGGTGTAGTGCTATTGCTCCTATCTTCCTGGGTGATGTAACATCGCTGGAGGTTTTTCCGGAGGAGGTAAGTACATACTCGCCAAAATTGAGCTTGATGATGTGATTGAAGTCCGGTGTTGCCTTTCCTGTAACTAATGTGCTTGGTGATAATGTTGTGCTGATGCCATTGTTGGCAGGCATTTGATTTAGACTTATTAGTGTGTGCATAGCCGCTCCTGCTACCATAGCCCGTGGGTAACGGCGATATGGTAGCCTGCACACATGTGTTCTGGTTCCATCTTTGAGTGTTCGAATAGATTTTTCCACGTCTCCTACGTGTTCTTCCGCTGCGACGATGTTCATAGGGGTTGGTAGGAAGTCACTTTTGACACATGTGAATTCATTATCCGCATTGATCTGTCGTATCCGTATCCCTCTAGACTGATAAATATTTAAAATAGCTTTTATCCCTGTATGAATATCTGATTTATTTGGCCGCTCCTTAAAAATAGGGTGTAATGTGCGAAATTGATATGATGTGCCGGATATTGAATGCAACATTGGTATCCCCTGTACAAATATAAAATCCACCGATAATTGTATATCGTTATGTAACTCCAATATCGTTGGTGGTATTGCCACCGTTACTATATCCGATATAGGTATGGGCCGTGTTCGGGTACCTTTACCTTTCATTTCGTTTTCATCTTTACCATATATTGCTATTGCGCGTTGAACATCTTCGACAGTAAAAGGAATATTGCGAAAACTATTGTTTTTGATGGCTGCAATGAATTTAGCATATCCTGGACAATTGCAATGTGTATAAAACTTTTGCGCTAATTTTGCCATTTTGATTTCCCTACTATTATATTGCGCTTCGTTATCTGATACTAATGTTAAACAAGAATAGTTAGTAACTGAGGCATTATTATATTTATCGCTATTGCTATTGAGTAAATACAACCCCGAGTCCACTTTGCTAAACTTCCAACATTTTCCTTCTGCATTCAGATGTACCTTGATGGTATCGCTTTGGCTCGAATCCATGGTGATCTTATACTTGTTCGCTACCTCCGAGAAGGACAAGATATTCATGAGCGATTCCGGATTGTACCACACGTCAAAGAAATGCGGTAAGCAGCCGATCATATCCGAATCCTGGTGCCCTCCGTTTGTGAAAGCTCGTAGCTTGTTTGTAGATTTCCTGATGTTAATAAGGTACTCCTTATTATTGAATACGGAACAATTAGATCCTGTATCCAATAGTATACTGTTCCTATCGATATGTTGCTCTCCCTCTCGCGCCGCATGAGTGAAACCTATGATGACACTTTCCTCATCACTGCTATCTTCGTTCTCTGATAGGATCGCTCCGTCAAGGTGATGTTGTACTCCTTTCTTTTCCGGTTCGACATCATCTTCATTACCTTGAGAATTGGTTTGGGTCCCATAGTAGGTGGGACATTTATCTGCATAATGTCCTTTCTTTTTACATCTCCAGCATGTAACGTTCGGTTTATATACTCCGTTCACCCCTACTACTCCTGCTTCCTCATCATCATCCTCTTCCAACGGTGGCGGGTCTGAATCTACACCTCGTTGTACATGCTGTATCCCTTCCACTACGTCTCCGTTTTCATTACCGGATCCCCTATCCTGTCCCGCTCCTGAGTTCCCTCGGCTTCCGCGGTTCCTAGTTGGTCTTCTGGTAATCTCCCTCCTTCTGGCTGAACTATGACTTTGTAGTAGGTTGTACGCCTCATCTAGCGTGTTCGGATATAGATCTAATTTGTGGAGGTAATTATCCCTTAACTCTCGCATGAGCGGACCATAAATCTGCATGTTGGATCTTCTGAGTAGACACGTTGCCAGCCTCTTCTCCTTCACTTTCTTAGCATATGCATCCTGTGACACTGTCTTCAATCCTTTCGCTTTGTCTTTGGCTTCCTCGTGCTCTATACAACACTCGTCCTGGAACATCTCTATTCCAAAGTGCTCCATTACGTCCACGTAATCCTTGAACCTGGCTAAGTGCAATACGTTGTTGGAATCCTCCTGACGATACGTAAAGAATTGCTTTTGTAGTTCGTCGATCGCATCATAAATTGATTGGTTCGGGTCTATCTGATAACTGATCCCTCTGATTTCCTTGAGTAATGCAGATACGTTCGTTGTATCTTCAATCCGTTCAAAATCTGGACTCAGTTTCAACTTGTTCCGCAGCAGTTTACTGCATTGACTCCATGCTATATTATATAGCGCTGTGGTGGTTGCTTTGAGCCGCTCCTCAGTTTTTCCGTATGCTTTCACCTTCTCCTGGTAAATATCCAACTTAACTGAGTTGATTATTCCTTTTGAACTGCCTTCAGTCTCCGCCTCTGGCTTGACTGGCAATGGCACCATTGGCTCTTCCAACTTCTTGAATAACGGCTCCAGGTACATGATGTCCTTTTTGTATTCCGTTGCTGCAAGTATTTTTAAAGCGTCAACAGTGTCTTGAAACTGTCCTGGTTTCCTACGCTCCGCGTGAGTACCGAATGTGTTACCATTCATTGCCTTCACATCTCCCTTGAAATAGTTCGATCCATTCCTCAAGGGCGCTCCGCGTGGTCTTCCATAGTTCCTTCCTCTACCTCCGCTACCATAGGCTGCATTGGTCGAACTCATCTTGACTAATTATTGTCAGTTTCCCTGGAGTTCTATTGATCACCGTTCCGTTTGGTGTTCTGACTTTGATGTAGAGTAGGCTGTTAGTGCTTCCTATTGCTACTCCTTTACGTTGCTGACCGGTCCTTGGGTTCTTAATTCTGATCAAATCCCACTTGCGAATCCGTGAGGTGGGCAGTAGTCGCGCTCCGCGTTCCCTCGTCTGTTCTTCACTGGGTTCCCTAGCTACTTCCGGATCTGGTTGTTCTGTCCTACCAGTCCTCCTTGCGGTTACCCTGTGTAGTACGTCAACTATATCCTTCTCGATGAGTCTCAACCTATCTAGTGCGTCGATCAGTTTTTCTACTTCCTGGCTTTCAATTTCCGCAACGTTCATTTATAATTTTAAAATAATGTTTCTTCACAATATTTATCTCTGCAACCTCGGACAATGAATCGTTGGTTCCGCCTTGGACAAAGTGATTGATCGGCAATTAACAACTAAACCTGTTAACTGTATGGATTATTTTAAAATTATGATTCTATTGGTTACGAATCATTTCTGAATATTTCCACGTACTATCTCCGCGTACGTTAATTTTGGTTTGATATCTTTCACACATGTAACTTTATCTTTTGTAGTCTTTCCTTCAACAGTATGATGATTAAAAGATGACTTCTTTGAGAGGGATATACGGTATTGAAACAGACTACGGCCACTAGATTGGGTCACCATGAATGTTACGGATGTTGCCAGTTCCCACCCATTTGATGAGTTCGAACCAATTCATATAAGAATAATAAGTGTTACATCAAAAGTTCCAGCTTTGCTTTCATTATGGGGTTCACTTTACATCATATATGATATCGTCGGGACGTATCAAAGGAGACAGGAAAAGCTCAAGAAAGCTTACCATAGAATCATATTAGGATTAAGCATATCTGATTGCATTGTGTCCATTTTTGGCTGGTTCATTACAACATGGCTGATTCCAAAGGACTATTTACAAGATCAAACGGTGTGGGGTAATAACGGTACTTGGGGTACCTGTGATGCACAGGGATTTTTGGTACATGTTGGTGGATTTTGCTCCGCCTATTACACAGCCCTGCTTACCTTCTACTATTTACTTTCTGTAAAATATGAGTGGAAAGAGCAAGATTTCCGAAAAAAAGCACGATACTTCCATGGTGGTATTTGGGGATTTGCATTTATATCAGCGACTATACTGCTCGTGAAAGGTCTTTTTAATCCAGAAATACCATTTTGTTACATTCAGAGCTATCCTTTCGGCTGCGAGTTTGCAGACGACATAGAATGTATTCGTGGCGAAAATCTCCTCATTTATCAACTTGTTCTATTTTTTGGACCTGTTTGTATAGCCTTTTCCATATTATCTTATAGCATGGGTGCTTTGATTATACATGCAAGGAAGCAGGAAACAAGAATAATGCGTTTATCAACAGTAGTTTCCAGTCCAAATGAAAGTGAAAGTAGAAGACTATCAAAGATGGTTTTCAAACGTGCACTTCGATATGTTGCAGCATACCTTATAGTTTGGTTCCCCTCTGCAATGTATTTAGCAGCTATCCTCATTGCGAAAACAACTCCTTTCGTAAAGCCAGGATTGATGCTTTCGGTTCTTCTCTTGATGGAAGTGCTATCACCTCTTCAGGGCCTTTTGAATGCTCTGATTTACACACAGAGTAATCTTCTGACATTTTGTAAAAATACGTACGAACTCATTTTTTATCCAACTTTACAAGCTTTAAGAAAGTCGTCCGATAGCGGCGGTGGCCCCTCTTCTGAACTGTAATAAATTGACTTTCAAGTAGAAACAACACGGTTAAGATGTCTATATTTCGAATCATATTTACATAATAGTTATATTTTTTATTTAGTACCTTTATTCTGAATTTATTACGGTCAAGCCATTTGCATGAGCAACTACAATATCTAGTACTTTGTTCTCTTCTAGTAAGTTCGAAAGAGAAGTTAGTTGATAAACAGAACCTGCACCTCCTCGTATATGGAATGTTCTACTTTTATGAACTTCCATCGATACATTTCCATCTTTATTACGGAAAACGCTGATAGTATATATTTTCCCACATGATGTACCAAGAATAACTTCAGCTTCATTCGAGGCTTCATCTATACAACTCATTGACAAGACTCTACCATTTATTGCGATGTATACATCTTTTTTCTGACTTGCTTCAGCCAAACCCATTTCATTAGACAAATCCCAGCATTTTATAACCCCATCATATCCAGAAGAAATCATTACACGAGCTTTCTGCAATATGAGAAGGGCATTGACTCTGCCATTGTGAGCAATAAACGACAATTTCGGCTTCATTTCATCTCCGTACCATTCATGTATTCGTCCATCAACTCCACCAGAATATAAAAAGTAATTTCCACTGGCATCTTTTAAATCCAAACATAAACATAGCAAATCACTCGAGAGTGTTGCTCCTTGATTTGGACACGACTCAATAGTTCGTTTCTTATCATGTTTCCATGTTTTCTTACTATGCCCAAATTCCCCAGGCTCTTCTTTTTCATATTTCCATGTTTCTATACAATTGCAACCAATAGAATGCAGCCTTAAAGCATTGCTATGCTGACGATTCGGTTCCAACACAAGATCTTTCACCCACCCAGTATGGGGCCCAAGCCTACATTTAATTTTCCATGAATCATTATCTTCACATTGCCCTTCATTTTCCCATATGGTAATAAAACGGTCACCACCGCCACATGCCAACATAGTTTTTTTCTCTTCGTTATCAAAAAATGCTTCCATCGAATAAATTGGATATGGTTTTAGTACATACTTGTCATCTTGGAAAATGTCAAACTCAACATTGTAATTTGCATCCATTTCTTTCCTTACTTCTTCCAATTCCGTCTTGAGATTGCCTATGTCAAAACTTAGCACATTTCCCCTTTTTGTACCGGCAAATAAAATGTTCTTCTTGTGACTCTCATAGCTAGAATTCGATTTAGTCTTGACAAACACGGAAGAGGTAATCCCTTGACCAACTAATATAGGATGCTGTTCTAAAAATAGTATCAAATTTGTACATCTATTCCTTTTCACTTGTTGCCTTTGAGTTGCAGGATTATTTAAAGTAAATGATGTTACTTTTCGAATGAATAAGATGCTTGCACCCAACACGAGAGATGCCGATCTAGATGAAGGAAGCATTTCTTTTTTTTTATTCTTGATCTTTTTTATTACAGTTAAGGAGATTTCTGACGTCATTGTAATTTCTGGTCGTTTTTTTCTAAGCTTTTTAGTGGGGGATTTTTTTTTCTAGTTTGAATATCCTTCCATGACTCGAAATATTGTTTGCTTTGTGAAGAAGGTGCCATAAAAAACAAATTCGAATTCAATTTCGTAGAAGCATAATGATTGCCTTCGTTGAGCACACCCAAAAAGAATTTGGATACAAAGATGAAGACAGAATGCTTAAAACATTTCTTGACGATTATAAATTGTCGATTGATTCAACTTGTCGATCACTTAAGGTCAGATTTGTGTGTTTGGTATTCTCAATATTCTTATCCTTATGAAGATTTTAAAGTAGCTTTCTATAATTTTAACACATTTATCGTAGACGCAATTATCAGAGCTTACAAATTCATTTAAGCAAAAACAAGAGAAAAGATTAAATGAATACATACTTGAATTAAACAAGGATAATAACGAAACAATTTCTATTCTAATTGGTAACCTTGAATCAGCAAAAGTAGGTGCTAAAGAACGGAAAAAGATACGAAAAACACAGGATAATCAGAATCAAGAACGGATAAAAAAGGCAACACATCTATCCAATGATCTCTCTAAAGATTCTATTGAGGGTATGGATGAAATCGTCAAACTTACTACGGAAAGATTTGATCAATCATTGGAGCAACTATCTTATGAGTTGAAATTGAAGCTAGATGAAGCAAAAAATAGTTTTAATCATAATCTTCGGGTATGTCGTTCAGCTAATCGATTGGATCTTGAAAATGGTATAAACTTGGACAAATCAATATCAGATGAAGTACGAGATACTTTGAAGAAAAAACATCACTTTCAGCAAGTTAAAGCAGAAAAGTCTCTTGAATTTCTCACAAACAAAAACAAAACGTTAAATGAAGCTCAGCTTATCCTTCAAAAAAATATTAAGAGAATGGAGGACAAAACAAAAACACAGAAAATAAAATTACAAGAGAAGGAAGGAATGTGGCAAGTAAGTGAAATGGAACGTAAGCAACATATCGAAACAATATCAGAACTGAGGAAAGCGCTTACAACTTACAAAGAAAAAGTAATAAATAGAAACAGAATTAACAAAGAGCTACAACAAGAACTCACCAATTCTCAGAATAAAGTTTTAAAATTAGAATCATATCAGAAGGAGGATAAAGGAATTATATCGACACTGCAAGTTGAACTACATAAGAATACGAAACATATTGAAGACCTTGAGTATAAGGTGTATCATCTCTATAATCCACGTGCAGAAAATAAATGCCAGGCAACACAAACAAATCATTTGCTTCTAAAGCAAATTGATGAAAATATCAAAAAATCCCAGTCGTATGAAAAGATGAAAGAACCAAGTATAATACAGGAAACTCAACATCAAAAAGAATCTCTTCTCAAATCAACCGAAAACTGTTCCTTTTTCCACATGTCGCCACGATACGAAGTATTGAAGCCGAATGAAAGGATACAATTTCTAGAAAAGGAGTTAAAGCGAGCCTTAGAAAGTATCAAGCATCAAGAAAAACAAGAATCATTAAGTAAGAATGAGATTCTAGAAAAGGATAAAATCATCAAAGATAACATGCAGAAGTTGACTTCAAGTATAAAGCAAAACGCAGCATATGAAACTTTACTCAGCAGTAAAATCATAGGAAAAGTCTTAGCAGCTGATAGCAGAGATCAGAAGAGGCAATGTTTATCTAGCTTTGAAAGATCGGGTATCTCACCAATGCCTTTACGCGAATACTATAAAAGTGAAAATAATTTACAGACCTCATTAGAACAAAACATTCCCAAAACAGTGTGGTCATCGACTAAAAATGAATATGTTGATTTCACCACCAATCAGCTTCGCTTTCAGCAAACAAACCTTCAGATACGAAGAAAAGCAAAGGGAGTACATGTTAACAATAATCAGAGTATTGAATCAATTTTAAGAAAAAGGGAAAAACCATAACTGTATAATAAATGATTACTAATAATTGTAACATTTATATTCGTTATTATTCAATTCGAAGCATCGATCAGCATTATTCTTTTCTTGCCTTTTTCTTATTCATACTGGAAGATGGTACCTTACCCTCAATTGATCCATTATTTATCCAAACTTCGCCTTCCCCAAATTCTCTTCGTGTTTTCCAACTCGAAACCTCGACTTCGTTGTCTTTACTATTCTTCAAAATTTCTTCCATTGGTGGGGGTTTCTTTAAGTCGCTTGAGCTAATTTCAAAATTTGGTGCCAACTCATTCTTTTTGCTTATCATATCGTCTCTCATAGATTTTTGATATATCGTTTGTGCTTCCTTCAAGTTACCATCTCGGAATTCCATTGTTTCGTATGCCCGCCATAAAGTCATTTTATCATCACTACCACCAGATAACCTTTTAAGAGCTCTTTCAAAAATTGATCTCGCGTCGTCTATATTTTCTGTCTCTTGCTCCATTCTAGCCCACGCTGTTACTGCTGCCACATTTCTGGAATCAGCGTCCAAGGCACGGGAGAAGCATCTACGAGCTGCGGCATAATCACCCTCTCTACTTTCAAGTACTCCCCAAGCTTGCCAGAGACGGGCACAACGACGTCCTCCAGATTGCCCACCACCAGATTGTGCACATGCCCAAATGCCCTGTTGAAATATGTCTCTTGCCTCAGATGGAGACCCATGGCGTGTTTCGAGGACTCCCCAAGCTTGCCAGGCTGGAGCATGTTTTGGATCAACTCGTGTAGCTCTATCAAGTCTTCAGTGTGTCAAAGATAGACGTATGATGAAAATTAGTTAATTTTATAAAAAATTCTCAAGAAATCGATAAATATCAAACTTACAATTGTCTACCAGCATCTATGTCACCAAGGTCCACAACAAACAATGCATAAGCTTGTAAAACTCCGGCATCTTTTGGTTTTGCACGGAGTGCTCTTTCAAACAAATCAATTACATCTCTAGAATCTCCGCCGACTCTCTTACTTTCCATAATTGCATATGCTTGTAGCACACGAGAATTTCTCTGATCAAATCTTAATACAGTTTCAAAACATCTTTTTGCGTTGTCCCAATTTTCTGCATTAGCTTCCATTACACCAAGTTGAAGATATGCAACCGAACATTTTGGATCACACTCTATGGCTTTTTCGAACAATTCTTTTGCACGTCGGAAATTTCCTGCTTTGCGATATTCTAGAGACGCCCAGGCTGTGTAGACGTGGCTGCTTGGAGGTTTGCCAGCTGTCTGCAATTCACGTTCAGCACTTTGATAACAAATCCTCCCAGCATGTGCCCCTTTCCTTAATTTTCGTGTTCTCAATTGAGCAAGCGCCACCCAGGCTGCTGCATGGTAGGGTCTTTCCTTCGCTGCTTGGATATATAATCTTTCTGCTTCGGACAAGTGCCCAACACGTTCTTCTAGACATCCCAAGGCTTGTAACAAAAAAGCATTTCTTCCACCAGTTTCTGGATCCCAACTGTTCAAGACTCCAATTTTTAAGTACTTTTTGGCATTTACGAAATCCCTACGGCGAGTGCAAATTCGACTTAAGCCCAAATAACCTCTTCCATCTCTAGGATCAATTTTTAGAGCTTCCTCATAGAGTTCCCTAGCTTCTTCTAAATGTCCTTTTGCTAATTCTCGTTTCGCATGGTACGTTAAACGATCGGCATTTACTTTCAATGGATTCCCTACACGTCTACCATCAGGAGAAAATTGGACTGCACCATTACTCATACTTGATACGTCGTAATAATACTCTCCTGCCATAGGACGGATAAGCCCATAAACTCTGTCTTCCACCATACGTGTGAGTGTTCGATCTACAATAGGTTTGTCAGAATTTGTAGAGTTCATGGTGGTATTATTTTCAGTAGATACATCCTCATTTTCCACGAGGGGTAGAGGAGATGATCGGATGATGGTTTCATCTTGTTTTGCTAAAGAACTCAAATCGTCTTGGTTGCCTCTATTCACCGAATCTGCATTGTTTGTCACTATTTTAGATTCTATTTTTTTTTCTCGTTCATTCACTTCATACAAGTCGCGATAAACCGATTCATTATCCCATACAGGTTCAGGAAAGAGTGCCTCGAATCCCCAAATAGAAGGTGTGTTATTTTTATCATTACCTGATTCGAGACTGGTCTGTTTCCGAAGTAGATCATACTGCTCTTGCCTATTTTTTCTCAGTTTTTCTCTATCTTTTTCATACTTTGATTTTGTACGTTTTCGTTTGTCATATTTTTTATTCCTTGAAGGGCGTCGATTTTGGTTATTGTTATTGATTTTGTTCCTATTGCTTTGATTTTGTTGTTTCATATTAGCATTTGGGTTGTTGCTTTTGGGAGATCTTACTTTATCTTGAGATGAAGAAGAAGATGAGAGTTCTGTATTAGAAGCAGCGACATTACAACATGTTCTTATACTTGAAGAGTAGTGTTTATCCTTCTGCTGATTGCTATAAAATGAGCTTCTTTGATGCCCATCACATTTATGTTGAAGGCTAAAGTGATTTGCATTGTTTGTGGAAAAATGTAAAAGGGATGGTTTCTGTAATATTGAGGTGAAAGCTAAAGTTACTTTTGACCTGTTTTGTATGAATAGAGTGAGAGCTGTTATTATTATGCTCATAATGCCTCCATATGGTCGTTGCCGTTGATGTATAGTCTTCATGATCAACAATTATGTCCTCCGGACCCTCTTGGTAGAACAAAATTGAGGGACAGCAGATGCGAAGCAAGTATGTGATGTAATAATTTGTCGTGTTGCATAAGGAAAACTTTGATTTCAACCTGAGTCACATAGATGTTAGTACTAATTCCTACTTAAGATGAACTTCAACATTTACGGTCTCCAACTACTGTTTTTCTATGCAGCCTTCACGTCATCACCAAAGTGAAAACGGACAGCGTAATGCTTTGGACCCTTTCTACGTGTAAGCTTAGAATGATTTACTTGGTCGAGGAAGATTATTCTACATCGAAATTCGTAGGAAAACGAACCATCCGGCACATTGATATGAAAATTCCAGAATTTCTTCCCATTGAGGATGTCTATCTAATTACATCCATGTGTTGAGATTAATTTTAATAAACCCATCATCAGCATTTCTTTTACATATCACGCACGAACACAAAGTTCTCTTTCTACTTCCGTACAAATTGGTATGCCTACATATCTCTCACATAACAAGTAAAAAGATCAATATTGACGTCATCAAGCAATTCTTATGGGATGAGTAATCGTCATTTTAGACGTCATTTGCAATCTAAGGACAAATTCTATTTTTTTCTTTTCAATATTTTATTTTTTTTCGTTGATTTTCTCCATTTTCATTGGTCGAAAAGAGATTGATTGGCTAGCATGAAAAAATTCTTTGCCCCAACTGTTTTTCTTTGACATCTTGCACAATAGTTGAAACAAAGATGGCACGAAGGAAGCAAAAAGTTAGAGGTTTTTATAAAAGTGGGGGATACTATAGTAAAGAGGCCAATCAGGGATCTCAACTAGAACGAATCCTTAATCAGAACAATCAATCTTCTTACACAAAGACAAAATTAGAAAAACTATATTATGATTTGAATGTACCCTACCCTCGTTCCTCCAAAAAAAGAGAACAACTTCCATTACTGTTAAATCGATTTAAATCTACAGGTTTCTCCGTTATAGCTTTGACCCATACAGTGTTTGGGAGAGTTCAACTTGATCAAGATAATGCCAATAAAGCCATTCCATTCCCGGCTGTGAAAAAAGACCAAAAGGAATCTTCTCTCAAACGAAAATGTGAACAAAATGAAAATGAAAAAGACATGACATTTGGATTGGCAATTTTGAAGCGCCTAAATATAATCTTGGAAGATCTTTCTGATCTTGCACAATACACAACAATGAATACAAGCTCAAAATCAGATCAAAGTAGCAAAAAAATGGCATCTTTTTTGCAATCATATGATATTATTTCATTTACACCACGCACTGAAACTATATTTTCGGCACTATCGAACTCGCTTTCCACACCAATGGATATTTTAACTATTGATTATTCTTTTCAGTCATCCACTCGGTTACCTTATGTCATCAGAAATGCTGATGTTACCAATTTTACCCGACGGGGGATAGCCTTTGAAATAAACTATGGACCTGCTATCGTAGACCCAACTAAACGAAAGCTTTGGATAATGGCGGCAAAGGAAATAAAACGAGCATATGATATGATCAACATCAAAGAACGGTATGACAACAACGGAAACAACCCAAAAAGGAAAAAAAATAAGGATAGTTGGATAGGTAGACCAAAAATTCTCCTTAGTTCAGGTACACGAACATTGAATGGAATAGATCTTGGTGCCATGGCTTTACGCAGTCCTAATGACATGATGAATGTATGCCAAGTTGCTTTGGGTTGGGATGACCGTTTAGCTACCAAAGATGCTTTATGTGGAAATCCTGCTTATATTGTACAAAGAGGACTCAGAAAACGAAGAGGACGACGGTTAGGTGTAGAAGATGGTAGCCTTTGCGTCAATGACAGTTTTGTGGAAGTCATAACAGGCACGAACTTAGATAAGCCTCTCCCTGCCCTTAGGGAATCATTGAGTCTAATTACCAAAGAAAAGGAAATGAAAGTTATTAGCCGTAGAAATGATAATCAAGAAAAAAGCGACGAAGAGGATGGATTTCTGCACTTTACATAACATTCTAAGTTTGTATCTTATTTTACATCTGAATCTATATTTAATGTTACAAATATCACAAAATGATGATACCATTTGATTGTGAAGATATTACAAAAGAATGAGGACTAAGTATAGTCTCCACTCCCTTCATTTTGATAATCTTGTTTCGCCATTTCTGTTTGACTTTATCATATTTAAGCCTCCCCTCCCTCAAAAGATGAAAAAAGTAGGGTATCTTTCGCGTCAACTATTTTCCATCTGTCGAGCGATATTTATGAAGAGACTGACCTACATGAAACGAATTTTTCGAAAATAAAAATCAACATGAATTTCACCACACCCAGTATTAGTCCTGACATTCAATTTTCCGTATGAAGTTATCTAATTCTTCTGGCACATAAAAAGATCCTTCTGGATTCATCTATAGAAAATATGAAAAAAGTCAATAAAGGTAAAGAGGACTTTTCAAATGATACGGATCTCATGCTTCTAAAGATATAATTAACGTACCTCTTCATCAGCAAGAAAACAATGAAGCACAGTGGTTATCGCAATTCCTAAAACTCTGAAACATGAAATTTGTATATATCAGATAAATGAAATCTTCTTCTCGGTAAACCTTAGACATTTTCAACTTACTCTAGAAACATATTTGCAACAAACCACGATAGGAGCCCAACTACACCAACGACACTTAGTGCTGAATAAAGTTCAGCGTCCAGGTGTTCTGTTAAGAAAAAATAAGATGATACTGTAACACCAGAAACTATAAACAATTTACAATAAATCATAGACAGATCACTGACTACTCCTATTGCAAACATTCTTGCTGCATTGCGGAATATGAGAAGGAACGATTGCTGCGAGGCTCTGCAAAATGAGTAGCTGAAAAGTGCCGTTTCTATATATGCATTTTTGCTAAGGTATTTGAGACATCTGTCCATTTTTAACGAACGATGTGTGAGAATAAAGTTTGAAATAAAATTTAACATTCATAGATTTTTTTTCTCAAACTCACTTTTCTAAACAGCTTAAACAGCAGCGGCAACAACAAAACGCGACATCGGCGAATTTGTTGTCCAAACCAGATTCCTTGACTTTTTTTTGCAACCAAAGGAGGATTGCTCTTATGAATCTAACAATTGCAAGTATCATGGAGCCGAAAGCTTAAATCATTAAAAGAATTGAAGAATGATCGTATTTGAGGTACAGAATTACATGAAAAGCAAGTAAATATGTAAAAAATATCTTACCAGCAGTGCCCATATGGTATATGAAAGAAAGACAAGTGCAAGTAAACACATTTGAATCAATTCCTTCATCTTTGTGTGCAGTAAAATACCAATTAGAATAGCACATAGCTAATGAAATTTGCCCCATTGCTAAAATGAATTCCGATGACCAAAAAAGAGTGAAAATCATAAAGCAGAATCTTATTCGAGCGCGAAAATAGATACGATGTCATGTGAGCATGAGACCAATAAAACAATGCCAATGATTAGTCAGAGAGATTGATTAGATCAAATACAACTTACCCAAATTTGACTTCTGGTGTGTAATCATATGAAGTATAAGTGATATTATGAGAGAAAATCTCTTGAGTTTTCTCAATAGCTTCGCCTGTCCCAGAAAGAAATATCATTATGATGAACCATGGCACAATAAGCTAGAATAAAGAAGATTGAAACAATGAATCAGTTTCAAATCAGCAATTTAGAAAGCAAGTCATGGTAGCAATAACTGATAAACTTACAATCAAGTAACCTCCTAATTGGAATATAGGATATACTACTGTTAATGGGAAAGCGATAACCGCTTTTGCAGCTGCTTTGTTGAGTGATATGGCTAGTTGGATTCGTCTCCTCAAAAACAATAATAGGCATGCAATTATTGCTGCTCCGATATATAAAACGTAAACTAAATATTCAACCACTTTGACATAGGTATCGCCATATTTTAAATCAGGTGGATTTTCTTGCATATCTTTTCCCAGTTGACGGCAGTAGTATCCACCAAAGAAGAGTAACACAGGTGTTGAAATTGCTGCTCCCCAAATAATGAGCTCGGCTAAAGCAGGTATTCTAAGCAACACGAGAAAAATGAGTCCAAAAGCCATTGCAACACCGATTCCAAAACCTAATACAACCGTTATTGAATTCCAGATATCTTGTGCGAATCGTTCCATAAATGGAATTATTTCAGGGATATCGAGTTTTTGGATTGGATCAAATCCAGTTGCATTTGCTATAACGTCAACCTGTTGAAGCAATTCGATGACAGATCGCGGTACACAAAAGTTCATGGCTTGAATAGAATCTACCTGGAACATACATCCACCACATACTACAAGTTGGTTCACATCATTCACTATCTCTTCATTCCAGGAACATCCAATCATTTCAAGTAGATGTTCATCATCCTTACAATGCAATTCTGATCTAAAATTGGGTTTGAACAAATTCTGTTCAGGGCATTTATTGACACAGACTCCATTTCCCAGCACATCAACAGGATAGTAGAAAGAGGGTAGTATTACTCCATTACTATCAACATCCATGCCACAATAACGCCCTTTGTAGCTATGATAGTAGGATAAAGTATTCGAAAAAAGATAAGATATGAAATAATGATATCTTCACTTAACTTTGAAGTGTAGTCTAAAGGAACAAAAATCAACAAAATACTCACTCAAAGGGCAGGATTAAAGTAAACGGATCTCCATTCTCTAACGCCCAATATCCTATTCCTCCAGCTGCTAGCCAGGTTAAAAATAGTAGTAGCGCAAAAAGAGGATCAGTTACTTTTCTTTCACGAAGAGGCCCATTGAAGCTATCTGGATAACCCAATTCATTTTCTCCTGTATCTTGTTGTTCGTTCGCTCGGACGTTTTTATAGGATCTTTTTGACGCTTTTCTATTATTTCATTTAATGAAAGGGGCAAAGAATTCATTAGTTAAGTGGAAATATATTGAAAAAGAAACGATCAACGACAAAGAAGAAATAAATGGTGTTACTAAGTTATCTCAAAGTAGGCATCACCAATCATAGTTCTTTGTGTGAAAAGATGTCTTGACCCATCACGTACTCTTTGGATGTTGAAAATACCATAGTAATGTATTCAGTCCAGGAAAGCTAATTCGATTATATTGATTTGTGCTTATACTAGGCATTAAGTCATCATATACCCTTCGCCTTCTCGTAATCAAATGCTTTTGCTTTTAAAGTGAATTACGGCCCTTCTGGCAGCAGTGAAACTTTTGGTCATTTCATAAACTGACGAAACATGATGACCGCTGTTCGGAGTTTCATTGCTTTGCTTACATAGGTATTTATACTGAGTACTACGTTAACAGAATGCTATTTAGATAGAGGAATCACGATAGAATATGTGTTTAGAAACGTGAAAATCTCATGACAAATAATTTGATAAACATCCCTGGAGAAAATCATCTCTTCATACAAAATAGCAAGCATGATAAATTCTCATTTATTTCTGCATGATGGTTAAGCTTCATTTTTTGCTTGCAAAGAAAGTGAACCTTCAAACCTGGGAATCTGCATTTAATTATCCAAGTATATTGTTTTCTCTCTTTTTTAAACAACTTCCAATGATGAAAAATCAGTTCCAATTCCAAAGGGCAATCACACTTTGCGGTAGACATTGGCTTCTACAAAGGGGACATTCCGGACGCACATTAGTTACCCAGTGTTGAATACATTTCCAGCAAAATACCTGATATTTTTTTATAAATATGTGAAATTGAGCAAAATATAGCTATACCTTCCCGAATATAAACACTCTGAAAGAAATAACTTACGTGACCACATGGAGCAATGGCAGGCGATACTCTTTCACTCATGCACAATGGACAAGTCATTCTACTAGTATTCTCAGAATTATTTGCACTATTTATAATAATGGAAGACTGGTTTACAGAGGAAGATTCAGTTGAAGCCAAGCTAGGAACAATACGTTCTACAGATTGTAAAAATGAGTCCTCATGGTCATCTACTTGTGAAATGTGCTCCTCTAATTCCATTCCTTCATTTCTTCCTGGCATGAAAATTCTATTTCTGAGTCTTTGCCTCCTAGTATCTTGATAAGATTGCATTTTATAGAAAGCGTCCATAATTACAGTCGCAGTTCCTTTGCACAATAACGCAGTGTTTTGAAGAACAAGTAAAAATCCCAAAATTCTATAAGATGGCCGGGTAGAATTATGATGTTGGTGTATTGAGAGAAGATTTTCGGGTGATTCGTTTCGCAGTCTTAGAGAAAGAAATCTATGTGTAAGAATGGATGGATATCTACCATTCAAATAAAAGAGTGCCAAATGGAGACGTAGAACCCATTTCAAAGTAGCAATAAAGTAATTGTTAGCATTTGAACTTGAGCCATCATCTTCAGTAGGTGTAGGTATTGCTTGAACATTTGTGGACTCGTCTAACTCTTGCTCTTCTATTGTTGCCAAGCTCTTCCATTTTTAGATTGATGATAATAGAAAAAGGGCACGACAATCAAATTAGTTTTTTTTCAGTCAATTAAAATAGAAGAAAATACTAAATATAGCGCTCACCTTTAGCACGGTCCAAATCAATTTTGCTGTTCTTTCCGAAATTTTCTTGATGTACAATCTATAAAAAGATTTTGAAGACATACTGGTTCTTGTGCTTCTTGATGTGTTCGGATTATTTTGAGTTTGCTCGTCATCAGCATGTGATATTTGTGTCGATAGCTGCTGCAATTCTTGCGAATCGTCGCTTTGATGTTGATTAATATCTGTTTCTTCTTCTTGTTGCTGGCGTTCAAGTGCCCGAATGCGTTCCAACATAGCCTTACGTTGTTCTTCATAAACCCTTCTCCGCTCAACTCCTCTTAACAGCTCATTGTTTGAACGCATTTGAGCCGATGCATAACCTCTTCCTGTTGCAGAATCTCGTCGAAAAAATCTTTCAAACAGTGACCGAAGGTTATCCCATCCTCCTCTTCCAGATCGTCGAACAAGATAGGGTGTAACGACATAGAAAAATGCAAAGGCTATTACTTTGGCATGAGAAGAGCCAAGTTTTTGTACAATCAAGGCACTAAGTCCTTCCCTTTTGAGAAAGCTTTGATTTGGATCCCTGCTTGTTAATTTGTCATTAGTATAATATTCAAGTCCGACATATTCCATTCCCAAAGTTCTTCCGCGATAAAATATAGTCAAGAAAAAGTGAGTCAACCCAGCAATCAATTCAAGTTCTGGTTTTATTGTTGAGAAGACTTCGTTACTTTGGTCATCTTCATTAACATTGACCGTATCATGCCTTTCCATCTCAGGAGACGATCGTAACCATGGCGAAATAGCTCGAGAAAGAAGCTGTACAAGAGATGAAAGGTACCTCCCATCTTTAACTATAGCGAGAAGTACCGCTGCTGCGATATCTGGTTGATTTGATGTTGTTAGTTCTGTTTTGATTGGCATGTGATTATGGCCAGATCTGTTCACATTATTACTATATATTGCTGCTATTGATCCCCCATTTGAATTTGTATCATTAGTATCATTTTCATTATTAGAATCAGCGCCTATGGTTTGATTACTCATCGCTTTTTCATTGCTTATTGTTGTTCAAGTTTTTGTCTTTTTATAAAAGTTAAAAAAGAAAAATAATAAAAAATCCCATAAAATAACATAAATAAAAAAAATTTATGAAAAAACCTTAAAATGCATTTCACAATCAAGAGTTCATAGACTTTCACCATTTATTAAAAAAATAAATTAGACTTGACAAATCTTTCTATCCGACAACGAACCTAAAATCAAAGTTTCAATTTCTTGTCTTCCCCGCCCGATCACACTTCCATGTTGAATAAATACTGGATTTAAAGATTTCTTCATTCAAAAAATGAGCTATGAATACAACGTAAAGAAAGATGTCACCAGAAACTAGATTTGGTAAATTCTTAGGATTAGTTTACTCTGATCTTCCTACCCCATCAATCTGTCCTAATATTACTTCAAGGAAACCAAAGAAAACTAAGGATCAGTCCACCGCAGATACGTATCCTCTCAAAGTTAAATTTCCAGGAAACATGTTTGTGATTGAGAAAATCTTGACATGAAAGGGGACTCCTAAAGATGGTACGTTTCATGCTAATAATTATGGCACGCTATATAACTCGTCCCTGGGGGCACTCGATTAGTCTAGACTTGACGATGGACCTTTTGTTGACAATATGAAAATGTTGTCAGAAATTTCGTTTGGTATATTCTATTTTTCGCTTTCCTTTGATACATTTATTGTTTCTATCAATTCTGTACTCACTTGTTCGATGCTACCATCAGTTTTTATTGTATTGGATTTATTTTAGGAAAACAGTTTTCAGTGATTACATAGCTCATAATAGATACAGTCATAACGCCACAAAAAATAGAAACGAGAGGTGATTACGGTGTTCTCTGGATAACCTGTTCCATTTAGATTCCACAATTTCCAGCGTTTCATATCGTTTCTTGATGATATTTTGTGTCATTAATTTTGTTTCCAAAAGCGTTGATTCACGTCTTGAATCATATTTCAAAGAAATCGTGTCATTGAATTTTTGGCTGTCGGTTGCGTTTAGTGATTCGTTCATTGTTTGAATGCAACAGCAGCGCAGCATTTAAAATGTGAAGCTTTTAAAAAGTGAGCAATCGCACATGAAGTCTTCCTCCTTTTTTATTTAAAGAGATAGGAAACTTATTTCCTGTAAATAATTAGAGCGTGTGCACAAACTCTACATGAAAACGAATCGTAATACGATATAATACACATGAAATGATTATGTTTTATATTCTAATTTATTTAGCTAGATTACCTTCAAAAGTGACCTAAATAAATGATCCATATGAAATTTCCTCAACTTTCAAAAATTTGAGTTCAATCTTGAATCCGACCCCCATCTTAATTTCTACGAGCTCCTGTACTGTCCCAACGTATTACAAAATATCCTTGCTTCTTTTCTTCGACTCTGTGCTGTTCCAAATTAAGGTGCATGTAACGACTCAACGAAAATATAAACTATACCATGGCGCCGAATCCAAGCAAAGATGTTGTAACGTCAACATCGGATCATTTGCGAAGCCAAACCTCAGTGATACAATCAAAGATCTCTTCTAATGGTGAAAAAGAAAGTGCAGGGAATAAAATAACTTTCACAGAAGAAGAAGTTTTACTTTTCTCACCGGATAAAAGCACTCGCCTACTCCCATGGATAGGAATGCTAGTGTGGCCATTGATGTTGTTTCTGCCATTAATGCTTAATGGACCTTTCGAATCAACAAACTACAAAAATGTCTTCAAGTCATCGTGGTATGAATATGATTATTTCAGCGGGGAACGACCAAAACCACTTGGGCTTACACTAGGCATATTATGTGTGGGTGTCGGACAAATATTTGTTATTGCATATTTCTTTTTACACAAGCATTTCCTTTACTTTAGCATTGAAAAGAAGCCCACCTCACCACCCTCCATACAGATCAAAGGAGCTCCAATGTACAATTTTTTGGAAGGGGTTCTTTCTCATCTTGCTCAGCCAGAAGGGTTTATCTTATTAACTCTATATCTTTCTGGAACATGGATGTTTCGTCTTATGCCACCATCCTATTATTCATTTGAAGGGTCCATTGACATGAAGAAAACATTTTGTTGTTTGGCAACACAGGATTGTATTCAATACATTATGCATAGGTTAGAGCATTCCGTCTCTGCATCCTTTTATCGATTAAGTCACAAACCTCATCACAAATTTACAAACCCACGTATGTTCGATGCTTTCAATGGAAGTATGGCCGATACTATTATTATGATTCTTATTCCATTATATGCTACTGCGCTTATCAACTCGACTTGCAATGTATGGACTTACATGGCTTTTGGAAGTATGTATGCGAATTGGTTGACCTTGATACACTCTGAATTTCCTCTTCCTTGGGATAAATTCTTTCGGATGGTTGGATTCGGTACACCTGGAGATCATCACGTGCATCATAAGTTTTTCAAATATAACTATGGACATTTGTTTATGTGGTACGATCGAATTTGCGGAACGTACAAAAATCCCATGCATTTTGCGCCCAGAGTTTTTTCTCCGCAAGTATAACTGCACTTTATATTCGTGAACAAAAATATTTTGAGTTTTATTCACTTGAATAATCCTTTTGTACGTCAAGCTTTGCTCTTCATGTGATGTATCATCACAGGTTTTATATATATTCTAATGAGACAATTGTGTTTGCTATTATTTTCTTTTTGTGTACCATCATATTTTCGTTTATTTTGTATTTGCAATAGTTGAATCTAGAGACTAAGAATAGTTTTAGAGCCCTAGTTGTACATCAACAACTACAGCATTTGTGAAATTTTGTGAGACCTTTGTTATTTCTTATTTACTCTGGCAAATGTTCGCAGTACGTTTCTACGTGCATCTGATTTGCTCAATAGCCATAGAAATTGTGAAGAAAAAAATGAGATGAATTTGAGATGATGGGAAAGACCACGACACATTTTCACTAATTTTACTCCATGACATCAAATTAAGCCAGATCAAAAGTGGTTGAAATTCAAGTACACTTATCCAAATTAAAAACCATGACCAGTTGCTCCCCATTAACGCCTCCTCCGCCTAGAGACATATATGCTCAACAAACAGATGTGTTTGGCAGCACTCAAGACGAATCCATCATCGACGATAGAAAAAAAGAAATAGCCAAGGCTCAAAAGCTGCTTTCTATGCTGAAAAATATAGACAAGAAAAATTCGTTATTATCAGCAGAAGAAATTAGAAATAGCAACGAGGAAGCCTTGCACTTGTTGCTAGAATTCCAATTAAATCTTTCCCGAAATGGAGGATTGTTTGGTGATCAGGAAAGTAGAGCTCAATCTCTACTTTCATCTACTTCTGGAACAGAGGCAATTGATGGTAATAAGAACGGTAATGCAAAAGGTACAAAACAAAAGAAACGAGGAAGGTCCGGACGAAGTGCGATGGATATAAATGCTATTCAGAAAGCCATTTTTGTGGTGGATACTGGAACTACACCGAAGAACCAGGGCAATAGCCTTCGTGAAGAAAATTTGTGGTTATCTGCGCTTGGAAGAGTAATAGGAGCTGGGAAAAAGAAAAAAGTTGAAGAAAATGTAAATGAAGATTCAGCAGACGAGTCAAAAATTGCGTTGGCAGTGGTTGAAGTAGCGGCCAGTTGCATAACTTCCATGTGTGAACATGCCAAACAAAATCTTGGATCGTTATCACCAGAAAGCCAATTTTGTGCTAAAACAGTTTTGGAAATAATGTCTATTCTAGCAAATCAATGGTTAAATTCTCTTATGAATAAAGTACAAGAGAGTTTGCTTATTTTCGATCCGACTGAAACATATTATGGAATGAAGCCTGAAAGGAATAAAAAAATGACACAGCCTTCCTCATCTCAAACTTCTGTTGCCTCCAATGCTGCCTCATCATGTCTCAAAGCGGCGGTATCAATTATAACATTGGTAGGAATACGTTTATCGAGATCGACTCAAATTGTTGCAATTCTCCATAATATTGCTCAGAAAGCACTAGGATGTGGACCCCTTCTATATAATAAGCAAATTCAGCGAGACTATAGCATTGTGGTCTCTGCTTCAACTCTTTTGGCCGCATTACCTCTCACTGGAAATTCTGGTGTTCTACAAACGAATCACAATTTTAATTTTTCTTCGCCTTCAAATAATTCATCACCCACAAAACTATGGACTGAAGCTGTCTCAAAAGCTATCAATGAGATGCGTTTCGTACTAACATCCGCCTATAAGTACAAAAATATTTCTAGTTCTCTCTTAACTTCTTTCAATGAAAGCGAAGCTGACACTGATGGTTGGTTGCAGAACCTCCGTACAAATGTTTCAGCCCAAGAAAATCGTTCAAATGCTATTCACGTCCGTATTGAAGGACTCAAATATACAATCAATTCTCTTCTTCGTATGGAAGGTTATATTGCAAGTGAAAATAATGCAGATATATTTATCAAATGTTATCTTCCATTACAATCTCTCCTCCAAGTCTGTGAACTTTTGATCAAATTTGGCCAAGGAGCGGAATCGAAATATCTTTCTTCAAAAAATTCGACAGTTCGTGATAGCATTGCCGAAAACGGTTTTCTTCTTTCATCATCCTCTATTGTGTCCATAACAAACCACATACGTTGTGCTGGATTCGATCTACTTCTTTCTCTGATGGCAATCGCTGGCTCCTCGGCTACAAGTCCACTTCTCACTTATGGAAAATCACTTATCGAATTGATTCATTATGGAATATCTACTACCAGCTCCATTGGTGTGCAAAGACATTTCCATCGCCTGCCTTCTAAAAGACAACAACAGTGGTTGAACAAAAGCGTTTGTTTAAGAATCAAAGTTATTGAAAGTATGAGAGTAGGATGTTTAGTTCTTGGATCTGCATGTTCAACATCTCCAGTTATGGGGAAGAGTGCTGTCATAGTGGCAGCTTGCCTCTTGGAACAAATTCATGGACACAGAATCAATGCTGGTTCAGGAAAGGAATTTCAGTGGAGCACATTAAGTGAACAAGTTTCACTTGCAATAAAAGCGGCGGAAACTATATCTGCATTCATTTCTGTTGGAGGAGGTTATATACATTCTACAATTCGTTCAACACTTGAGTCAACTGTTTCATCTTGTCTCTCTATGCTGCTACCATCTTCTAAAACTTTTGCATTGAGTGAGGCATCTTTAAATCTTCAGAATTCTTCAATGAAGATAGCTCTTCTCAATTTAGCATCTAATGCAATCACAGCGCCATGGCAAGACGGAGGAATAAGCACTATCATTCCGAAAGTAAGACAAGTCTTGAGTGTTCTACGATTCGATCGAGATCCAAATGTTGTTGCGACTGCGTTGCATACACTTAACATATGCAATATGATTATTATACCTCGTTCAATTCCTTTGTCTATTGAGACATCTAGGAAAATGTCTGATAATCTCAGTGGCCTATCAAATGCATTGGTTTCGCCAACGTATATCTCTTCTTTACCAAGTAAGAAGAGAAAAACGAAAAAAATGGTTAAATCAACTGATACGAGCGGGAAAAACTCAATTGTAAATGAATCGGCCCAGCTTAAGGAGCTGTCCATACCAGAGAAAGTAGAAAATATGATTTCAACAGATAGTACAATGAAAAGCAAAATCGACTTCACCAATGAAGCTGAAGTCACAGACACAAAGGAAGATGAAGAAAACGAAGCTATTCCAACCAAGAACATTCCATATTCAAAAAGAAAGAAGACTCAGAAATTAAGCGATTTTGAGGTAGAGCAAGAAGCTAAACAAAATAACGATTCTGAAACCAAAATCGAAACCTTCCCTAAAAATGCTGTGCAAGATTTTGAGGAAGAAAGAATCGAATCGAAGACAACTAAAGGAGAGATAGAAGTCAAGATACTGAATGATGATTCGGAAGAGGTAAAAGTTGAGCAAGAGACACTCGAGAAAACAGATTTGAATATAAAGGATGAAAGCATGGATAATGATGGAGATGAGAGTTCGGTTGAAGACTCTGACAGCAATTCAGATGGAAGCTTCCCCGAGATTATTGATTCAGATCCTGATGAAGACGACTTGTAATAATATTAAATCGAAAAGCTAGTATAACTTGAGGATTACCAAATAGTTTGAATCTTGTGCAATGACGATAGTATATCATTCAAACAGCAATGAACTCTTTATAAAGCATAGATTGAATCCTTGTTGTGTATCATTTTATATCCTCGTTTACTCGATAGTACACCACAACTTAACTTACTAGTCATGAGCTCTTTGAGGCAACTCGGTAACCTCTTAAAAAAAGGCATTTTGTGTGACTTTGGTCAACTTTCTAATGAGCAAAGTGCATTCCATCCTTAAAAATAGATTCAAATATCCCAGCAGCGAGGAGATCTATGAAAAGAAAGAGTATGGTCAACAAAGTATGTATATCAAAGTATGAATTTTAATATCCCTTTCAATGAATTGCAATTTGTTCAAAAACATAATTCCATGACACGCCGAACAACATATTATATGAAACGTGAGAATCTATACCTTTTTCATAAATGAATAGGAATAATCTGTTCCTTGTGTGATCTTTCTAATTATATTGCAAAGTTATACATATTACTATCTATTTCTTGCCCTCTTTCATTACTTTTGTCCCTTCTGTCGAAGTGCTCTCGGAATCAGTCAGCACCTCACTTTGCTGACTATCATAGTCGTTGACGTCCTCCTGATTTTGAAGCATGGAAGCCCATCGCTGTAAAACTTCGCTTTGGTAGTTTTTCTCTGCTTCCCTTATTTCTGGTGCCCCGTGATAAACAGCTCTTACATCCTTTACAAGTTGGCTTCGCTTCTCCATTTTGCGGAAGTGGGCAGCAATCCTCTCTTTCTTCTTTTTTGCATGCTCCTTCCTTATATTATTAAATCGAATCCTTTGACGTTTCAAATTTTTTGTTCCTCGTTTTCCGGTTCTAGTTGGTAAATTAGCATAGGCTTCAGCTAATAAACGGGCTGTTTCTTCCTCAGAATATCGTAGAGCTGGAAAATGACCTCCTCCAAGCTATTTCGAAAGATTAGAACATGTTTCCAATGATTTGACACGTTCTTGGGAAATGATAAAACTTACCTGAACTGGCTCGGGAGAAGACTTTTCTAGAAGTGCCTTTTCTTTCTCCAATTTTTTCCTTGCACGTTTTCCGCCCCTTCGTTTCTTTCCAATTTGACCAGGAGTTTGAGACGACGCAAAATTTTGACCAGTATCAAAACCTTTAACTTGAATACTTTCTTGAAATTTAGCCCAGTCTAAATCTTGATTGTCAGATTTATCATTTTTTCCATCGTTGGAGTTCGAGCTCAATAATCGTGCTGTAGCTGATTTTAAAGGTTGAATTTTCACAAATTGACCTCCATTTTTCTGGGAGGAAACCGATTGACCTGTAAACTGAGTAGTTAATCTTGATGGAGGGGGAGCCACTCTGATGGATATGCCTGAAAGACGTCTTGTGAGCAAGCAAATTGCTGACATGGTCGATATAATGAGATGTGAAGACCTCTACAAAATTGATATGCGGCTCCAAATGATAAGCTGGTCTATTTTTAACGTACGTAAAAATCTACACTCTCTCATGAAAAGTGAAAATATTCGTGAATCTTCTACACCTATCAATATATGTATTGTTGTTCCATTTGAACTTTCAAGAAAAATGTGATTATTAGAAACAAGGTGTTGATTCCAGAGTAAAAAGTGCAAGATAAGGTAATCTTCTTGTTAGGATTGGATCTTTACTCCATTTTGCTACAAATTAGAATGACTTATGTGAAATTGAATGAAAAAAAAAGATAATCACTCTAAATAAAGGAAAGAAACAAAAGTGTATTTCATATTTATTTCTCCCTTAACAAATTCTGATTCATTTGCAATATTTTCATTACATCCAAACCAATAGATACAAGCCATAGCAAACAATTATACGAATCTTCATATCGGATTGATTTATCATCGCAGTCATTTGCAAAGGAAGAACAAATTTCTGCAATCCAAACTATGCTTGAAGTAATATATGGATGATCTGTTCCAAGCAAATGACATGCAACGGCTATTTTGAAAACTAAAAACTCAAAAAAATCACCTTTTCGTGATTCAGTGACTTTTGGTCCTTTCAAATGAGAAAACTTTCGTTTTGGAGATAATGATAGATCATTAATATGTTTCGGGAAGATACCGTGTGTAAAATGTGAGTAAGAATTCCCAAGATCTTGTTTTGGTAAATAAGGTACATCATCCATGATATCCACACTTTGCTCATCAGAAGCTGCACTAAAACTGTCATCATCCTCTGCATCAACATCATACAAAAAGTCGTTGTCAGCATTTTCTTCACTCATGGATTTCAAACCTATACCAAAATGAGACTGCTGTCCATCTAAATTAAGGTTCATATCAAGAAAATCAAGTTCAAGTAGTTTGGAGAGATGATTCATTTTGGAGTACAGTTCACTAGGAGTCATCTTTTGATCAGGGTTTAAAAATCTCTCACTTGAAGGCAATGGAAGAAAGACAAACGACTCCCACCAAGATCTTCCATCACCCCACCAACCCTTCAATGATCTATTATCTAGAGCCACATGATCTATATGTGCTCCATTTAATAAGAATTTGCTCTTTAGATTAGTAGAAACGGCATCTTTTTCTCTTTCTGATAATATATCCTCTCCACATTTTAATCTATTTATGTGGTCGTCTACTTTAGCATTCTTCCCTACAGTACCCAATACAGAATACATATCAATCCATGCTTGTTTCTTAGAAAAATTAGATTCGAGCAAATTTGCTTGCAAAGCAAACACAACTTCAGAAATAACTTCTTTAGACTCGCATAACTCCCTCATTCTTTCCAAAGCAATTGTATTTCTCTCGTCCAAAGCCCACTGGATTGAGTGCCAAGCATGCGTTTTCCTTATTTCTTTCAGACTCTTCGTATTTTTTGCAAAACCGTCAATCATAAGACAAATTGCATCGGACCATTCAAGAAAAGAGGATATCGCCAAGTGAATTTGAGCAATTGACACAACGCTTTCTAAGCTCTTTTTCATAGCATCGATTGCAATTTTTTGTATGTTCTGGAAAGCTATCACAGCGAATTTTCTATAATCCAAAAATCGTTTCTCATCCAATCTTGTTTCTTCAACTTTGTAATCCATTAATGTTTCTTTGTTTTTCTTTCCAATACTCATACCTGATGAAACTATCATTCCACCAGCCAACGATGCTAAATACCAGGAATTGTAAAGTATGTTATCTGGTTCTGCGTTAATGCATATTGAAAAACATTGACTGGCTTTTTCAAACGAGTCTAAAAGTCCCGCAGCATCAACTTCTTCCTCTATTTTTCCTTCTTCATCGCTTGTGCTATCAACACTTTCTTCGTCATCATAACCCCATCGTTTCAGTATTTTATGATCTTCCAAATATTCTAAAGCCTCTTTCATCAGGTCAAATGGAGTTCTTCTTTTAGTACCATACCAAGATAGGTCTTGAGCGATTATTCTTGCACCTGTTTTCCCAATGCTTGCTGCGATTTCACAAATACCCAACGTGGCGTTTACAGCAGGAAAGTTATGAATTAACTTTGCGCTGCGAAAATCCTCGGATGCATTTTTCATTGTTTCAGCTAAGGCTACAGTAGATACTTCATTTCCATCGTCCAAATTCAAGTAAGTGTCCGAAGTTATTCCGAAACCGGCATTGCAGTAGTAAGAAAAAAAAAGTTGAGCAACGATAGCTTTTGGAGATGAAAGAATAAATATGGGTAAGGTGTCCACTTTCTTAAAGCAAATTTCGAGGAATGAAATGATTTCTTTATGGATAGACTCTATCTTCTCAAATGCATGGGATCTATTCTTCTTCCGTAATGCATTCACACGCTCTTCTCCTAATTTTGAAAGTAACAAAGAAAGGGTCAAACGAATTGTATTAACATCCAAGTTAGCATAATGGACTATTCCACGCTTGTAAATGTGACGCCTAACATTATCAAGCAAAAATAATTCTCTCTCTTTTGGTTTTTGAGCAACAAATCCATCATGCTCAATATTTTCATCATCACTTATGTTCTTGGAAAAATCAATTTCATAAAAAGCGTCATTAACATTTGAATTGTCTTTAGCAAATTTTAAGCCTTTCTTTTCTTCTACATTGTAATCTTCCTTTATATCACTTTTGATATCAGAAGATGAATCTTTGGATCTTCTTCTATCCGAATGGAAGCTATTTTTTTCTGAATCAGATTCAGTTTTGTATTTGGTAGATGAATCGCTTGAATCATCATCTTTAGAAATTTCTGGCTTTGTGTTTTTTGATTGATTTCGTTGAGTAGAAAGAGCAGTATTATCATCCTCTTTCTCGTCCACGTTAAACCCTGTTTCATTTGCACTAGAGTCTCTTTGTTTTTCTAAATCTTCGCCATCGATGCTCAATGTGTCATGTTTTCTTTTTTTTCTTTTTGCTTCAATTGCATCTTTTTTCTCTTGCAGGATTTGTTTCCACAATCTATTTTTATGTGCGGTGAAAAAGGCATGGCCTTCAGTTGGATTGTGTACATCCAAAATTTGGACAATATTTAATTTGTTGTTCCAATGGCCCCGCAACCCGAAGCCACGGATTGATTGTTGAATCATTAAATGCCCTATACGTTGGTGTGGAGCAATATCATGTGGAGTTTTAAACATGAGAGACAAAAATTGCAGAACCTGAGGATGATTTGCACCATTCTGTACAACTAGTTGGCCCGTTATCTTAGCAATCATTCTGCAATACGAACTCCAATGATGGTGGTTATTATTTTCTAAGTTTTCAGAATATTGGCGAGGCCAGTAAGAGAATTTACTTCGTTTCCTTCTTCCTTGATCACCTATAATTGCATCATTATTGTGGTTATGATAGAGACGATCAGTAGTTACCTGAAAGTATGATCGTAAGTATCTACCACGAACTTTCCTTATGCCTTTGTTTCGCCCGCGCTCTATTTGCCCCTTTCTTCGGAGATCTTCGACAGATTTTTTGGGTTTAAAATGTATGTGTTGTGTCACCGCTTTATAGATTGCACCTCCAAAATCTTCTTCTTCCTTTAAATCCCACTTGCGTATATTTCTTCCCAACATGGGCTCTATTTCATTCCCCTCTTGCTCATCGACGATTGGCGCTTCCTGAATCCTTCTGTGTGAAAAGATATCATCTACTTGTTCAATTTCCTTTTCCATGCCTTCATCTTTAAATCTTGAATTTGGAACTTGTTCATTGGCGGAGTCTTCTTCTTTTGTTATAGATTCTTTTTTTCTTTTCTCTTCCACAGATTCAATTTCGACACTTTTTTCGTCATCTTGAGCATCTATTTGTACACTTTCATCATCTGAATCAGACTCATCAAATTGAGATGCGAAAATTGATAAATCCAACATGATTCAAAAGTACTTTAACTTCAAAAGAATCGGGGTTGTTTCATTATTTCGTTTTCGCTCTTCAAGCCTCACAAATCTAAGTTCATGTTCCTATAAATTATATCACAATATCCAGTACCAATTTTCCGTAGAAATCAAGTCAAATTTATTGAAACAAACTTAAAATAGAACTTCTCAAAAACGTTCAATTGCGGTCAACTTCTGTTCATAAGGATCTGCTTGTGACTTCAACAAAGCGAATCACAAAAATTACATCAGTTCGCACTCGAGAGAATTTTCTGTCAAGTTTCACATTGCATTATAATATGAATAGAAACATATTTATAATGACTCCAATCCTAAACCTCACTATAACCTAACCCTAACCCTAACCCTAACCCTAGTCCTAGCCCTAGTCCTAGCCCTAGCTCTAACCCTAATTATCACAATTTGATTCTCGTTTCGATATGGTGTTCATGACATCAAGAACATTTCTTCATCTTTAGTATTATCTACGTATCTGACATATTGTTCTGAACTTTCTTCGTTGATAGACGATATTCACAACTCTTCGAAGAGTTTTACGAATCAATCGTGGAGATGAAGAATAAATTTGTTTAAGTAGAGAATGTGAATGGTACGTTGATTACATTTTTTTCTTATACACAAACTTAATTAAATAAAACTGAAAATAATGCCTATAAGACTATTTTCTAAATAGCAGCTTTTAATTAGGAGATTCTTTATTTTTAAGTTCAAAAAATTATCATTATTTATTTGTAACGGATACAACACAATTAAGGGGAACATTGAAATGATAAGACCAGTAACTAAGAAAACCTGTTAAACTCTCATTGTTGGAAATACATCTCACGTTAGCTAGAAAATTTTGCCATTTTTCTTGAACAACTGCTTCATATTTGATCAAGATGGAAGAAGGCATCAAGAATTTATCCTCCACCTTTTGGGGTAAGGATAAAGCAGACGAATCACCTAAAAAAGCAGCAACAGAGGAAGCTGAATTAACAGAAAGAACAAGAAAAAAACATGTGACTTCGTTGGAGGAGGAAAATAAAATTCTGAAGAAACAATTGAAGTACAAAGATACAAAAATTTCCAAGTTGAATCAATTGACAGAGGTGCAGAAACAGCAAGTCCAATCAATGAAAGAACAAGTTTTTGAATTACAAAGTGGAATGGAAGAACAAGAGTTCGAGCGACAAACTGAGATAAGTGGGTTTTCTGACAAAGAAAAAGAGAAAAAGGTCGAGCTAACAAAGTTAAACGAAGAAAATGCTTCTCTCCATGAAGCACTCAGGGAATCAGAAAATTTCAAGCAAAAGCTTGAAGATAAATTGGATGAACTCAAATCAAAACTAGATCAAAGACCCGACACCTCGATAGATGAGAAAAAAATACAAAATGAATCCAATCTTATTGATGATCTTGAGAAAGAAAATGAATTACTCAAAACACAGTTAGAAAATGCAAAGAAAGTATCTTCTTCAGCAGTGAATGAACTTGATGGAGTACATGAAGAGGCTGCTTGTTTAGAGGCCGAAAATTCCAATCTCAAATCGTCAATAAATACCATGCGTGACAAATACGTAAACCTGTTGGCTGAAATTGAATCACTGAAAGACGCATCTAATGATGAATTAAATACTTCTAACGAGTCTCTAACAAAAGAAAATGCTTCTCTCGAGTCAAAAGTCTACGAACTAGGTGATAAGAATATCTTGCTAGAAAATAAAGTGAAAAAAGCAGAGGAGCAATTATCTGAAGCTAATTCTAAACTAGCTTCTAAAACTCAAAGTAATGGCAGCAGTAATGTTCTACAGACTTGGAAACAGCTAGAGGATTCACGTAAAGAAATCTCTGAGGTAAAGAAGCGATTAGAAGAGACTCAGCAGTCAAATACTGCCGCAGAAATGGAAAGTCGACGGTTAGCAAAGGAGAATGCACTTGCTCAGGCAAACTTAAGGACCGAAATTAATGCATGCAAAGAAGAAAGAAAGCAAGAGAGTTTGGCGCATCAAAAAATAGTTGAAGAATTAAAAATGCAAATTGCAGAGTTAGATTCACAAAGCATGAAGGAATCCTCATTAACTTCAAATAATGATAAGATTGTAAGTGACCTTGAATCAAAAATTGCAGAAGCAAAAATAAATGAGGCGAATCTTCAGGAAAGATTGAAGGATGTTCAGGAGAAAAATTGTATCTTGAGTGAAAGTATTTCTGATAATCGAGGGAGTGACGAAGAGATGTCTAAGTTACTTGACGACTCAGAAAAAGACAAAATTAAGATTAAATGGTTAGAAGCAGAGATTTCACAGTTGAATATTCGTTCGCAAATAGATTTGGATGATGTCAGTAAAGATCACAAAGAAATCATTAATCAGCTACAAAAACAAAATACTGATAAAGAGGACATTTTAATTCAACTTAAGAGAGACATTGAAAAACTTCGTATCGAACTTGCAAAGTCGAAAGATCAATCGGAAAAGATCATCAATGAGAAGATGACAAGTATTGAAGAAAGCGAAAAGATTGCAGAGGACTACCAACAACAAGTACAGGAGAAAGTAGAGGAGCTGTCATCACTACAACATAATCTCAAGCTACACAAAGCTTCCATCGAAAAGTTTCGTTCTGATTTCTTACAAGCGAAATCAGATCTTTCAAGCAACATCAAACAGTATGAGATGGACATGAAGACAAAAAATGAAATAATAGCTGAGCTGAAGTCAAAGAATAAGGAAAATGAAATGGTAATAATGGGGTTGAAGCAATCAACTGAAGATCAAAAAACTAAGGTAAAAAACTCCCAACTTATCATTTTTGAGCTCAAAGAAAAAAATGAAACACATTTATCTACCATCGAAGACCTCCAATTTAAACGTAATCAAGAAGAATTTAACGCGAAAAATATTGAGCATGAGAAAGAAAAGCTTCATAAAATCAATAAAACTCTAGATTTAGAGTCACAAAAGAGTAAAGAAGAGATTGAATCCATGGATATTGAAATAAAAATCCTTAAAGATCTCACCACCAAATTACAATCAAATTGTGATGAACATGACCTTGAGATAGAATCATTGAAAGCTGCTTTAGAAAAACGTGAGGGTTTAATTGAAAAGATGCAATCATCTTTGCTTGCTTTTAAAAAGATTGATATAGAGGCAACCTACGAAGAGGATCTTGCCCTCAAAGATGAAATTTCAAAGTTGAAGAAAGAGGCTCAAGAGTTGATGCAGGATAATGAATTCAAACTGATAGAGATGGAAGGAGAATGTGAGGTCAAACTTTCAAACCTAGAAGAAATAAAAAAAAACGAATTATCAGAACTTAATGCAAAGCTGAAAGATAGAGAAGCCACTGTAGCTGCATTAGTCAAAGCTTCAGTGACAATAGAAGGTAAAATTTCTTCCATTGAAAATGAAAACAAAATACTAATGGAGCAGTTGGAGAGCAAAGCAGGTAATAATCAAGAACAATTAACAATCCTGCAAAACGAAGTGCAAAAATTAAAAGCAGATAATACTGCTTTCCATGATGAAATTGTTGCGCTAAAGGCCAAAAAAAGGACACAGGAACTAACCATTGAGGAAGAAAAGAAAAAACCAGATTTAATTACATCAAAAGAAAAAGTAGAAAGAAACTCCTTAGCTCTTGAATCCTGGAAAAGCGAGAAAGACCTTCTCGTAGAAAACAATGAAGCTAAATTACGTAAGAAAGATATTACAATTGCTTCAATGAGACTTGCTGCTTTGAAGCAAGAAGAAACTCTTGTGACCCTACAAGAGCAGATAAGTGAGCTGAAAGAAGAGCAAGACTTATTAGATCCTGAAGAAATGCGAAGATTACATAGAGAAACAGAAATATTTGCTCAGCAGCTCATAGAACAAGATAATCAGATTAGAAAACTGAAATACATGTTGAAAAAGTCAGAACAAACGAAAAAGAATATGAAAGCAAAAGAGCAAAATAACGACCAGGAATCAGTCGAAATTATGATGAATAAAACCAAAAGCTTAGAGAACGAAAATATCGAATTGCGGCAAAAGTTGCAAGCTGTGGAGGTGGATAGAGCTCAAAAAGATAGGTCGCTTCGATCAAAAGAAAAAGAACTTGCCGATCTTCAAAAGAAAACGAAGACGTTTAATGAACATAGTGTAAACTCTCTTCAAGACGAACTTGAACAGCTTACTCAATATGTAAGAGAATGCGAAGATCGGATGACAGAGTCTTCACAGTATTACCTAGCAACAATTGAAGATTTAGAGTCTCAGATTTCATTTTCATCCAATAGCCGAGGCCCTGCCAAGATTGTACTGAACAAATACAAAGATGAGATAAATGATAAAGAAAAGCACATACAGTCCCTCGAGAGATCGTCAAACCTGCAGACAAAGAAAATTACGAGCCTAGAAGAAGAGTTGGAAGAAATGAGAAGAAGTGTTGGGAAAAGATCGAGACAGTCAACTAATCAAAAGAAACTGTCTTATGATGAACTTCAAAATAAAATACATATCGAGCAGGAAACTACGATAACTCAAAGTAAACAAATAATCGCTATGAGGAAGCGTATAAATCATTTGGAAGAAGTTGTTGGAAGAGAATCTCGCGAAAGAGTAGATCTTAGAATGAAAGATCAGTCAAATTTGTCTGAAAAAGATGCTAAAATCCAAGAAATCGAAAAGGAGGTAAATGATGAAAAAGAAAAGAACCAGAAACTAGCTCAAGAAGTCGAAGTCCTAGAAGCTAAATTGAATCAACAAGAAAATAGAGTTGATGGCAATGAGGTGGAAAAGGCTACCAATGTAGCTCTAACGAAAGCTCTTTCTGAGGCAAGACACCAAGCATCCGATTTTGAACAAAAATTCAAAAAAATAGAAGCAGCCGATACTAGTAAAAAGATCATCAATGAAC